>Ga0209646_1000054_pt1 | contig 279447 bp, 222 predicted proteins | sample AraplaL_Col_mTSA_FD_184259 | JGI IMG/M metagenome (GOLD analysis project Ga0209646, IMG submission 184259) | Arabidopsis root microbial communities from the University of North Carolina, USA - plate scrape CL_Col_mTSA (SPAdes) (version 2) | ecosystem: Host-associated > Plants > Roots >...
CACGAAGGAGCGCAGCACGATGCCCGACATCGGCATGATGATGGTGAACATCAGCCAGCCGAAGATCAGCGCGAAGGCCAGCCACTTCCATTTACCGAGCGGCATGGACTTCGAGCGCGCGCCCTTGCCCTTGATCGACACGAACTTGTTGGCCGACTTGAGCAGCCAGCGCTGGATCATCACCAGCGGCATCGTCACCATCACCAGGCAGACGGCGACGGCGGCCATCAGGTGGTAGGAAGGCGTGCCCAGTTTGTTGGTCAGCTTGTACAGATAGGTCGCCAGCACCAGGTGGCCTTCGGGGTCACCCAGCACCAGCACCAGGCCGAACACCTCGAAGCCGAGGAAGAACACCAGCACCGCCGCATACGCCAGCGCAGGGGTGATCATCGGCAGCGAGACGTTGAACATCACCTGCAGCGGCGAGGCGCCGGTCACGCGGGCCGCTTCCTCGACGTCGGAGCCCAGGCTTTTCAGCGCGGACGAGGCGTACAGGTAGACGTGCGGCACGTGCGTCAGGCCGGCGATCACCACGATGCTGGTGAAGGAGTAGATATTCCACGGGATGAAGCCGAGGAGGTCCTTGGCCCACAGCGAGTAGAAGCCCACAGGCCCCATCGAGACCACGTAGCCGAAACCCATCACCATCGGCGACACGAAGATCGGCACCAGCAGCATCGGCGCGATGAAACCGCGGCCCGGCAGGTCGGTGCGTATCATCAGGAAGGCCAGCATGCCGCCCAGCGGCACGGCGATCGCGGTCAGGCCGGCGGCCAGCAGGATGGCGTTCTTGAACGCCAGTGTGAAATCGGGGTCGTCGAAGATGAAACGGTAGGAGTCGAGACCGAACTCCTTCATCGGCATGAAGAATGGCGCCGACAGGAAGCTTTGGTAAAAGATCAGGAACAGTGGCGTGAAAATGGCGAGCGTGGTCAACGCCACCACCACGCCACGCGGCCAGTTCAGGCTGCGCCAGCGGGAGGGTAGATTAATGGTTTGCATGATAAATGCCTTAAGCATGGACGTGACGAAATAGGTGCGTCCCGTCCGGGAGAAGCGCGGCGAAAAAGCACAGCGCCACCGGCAGCCCGGGCGGTAAGCCCGGACACGCCGGCCGACGACTTATTTCTTGCCAGCGGTTTCCTTCCATTGATTCAGGAACGCCGTGCGCTTGGCCGGCCCCAGAAACTGGAGCACGATGGGATGGACAGGTACCGGCTTGATGTATTCCTTGCCGATCTGCTTGATCAGGTCGGCCGACGTGGTCTCGCCGCTAACGTCGGACCGGATGGCGAACAACTTGGCGTCATTGGCGATCACGGTCTGTCCACGGTGGGACAGAATGTAATCCACCCACAGCTTGGCGGCATTGACGTTCTTGGCGCCCTTGTTGATGAACTGGACGCGCGACAGAATCAAGGTGTAATCCTTGGGCAGCACGACCCCCAGCGAAGGATCGGCCTTGGCACGCACCAAAGCGTAGGAACCGAGTACGTTGTAGCCGATCAGGTTCTCACCCGACGAGATCCGCTCCAGCATGGTGCCGGTGGACGACTGCACCCTCACCCTGGCCACGCCGAACGCCTTTTCCAGCTCTGGGAATTTGATCCCCAGTTCGCGCGCATCTTGTGTCATGAACATGAAACCGACGCCCGACTTTTCGATGTCGTAGGTCGTGACCTTGTCCCGGAATTTATCGGATGAAATCAGCTTAGCGAAATCGGCATGCGTTTGCGGCACTTCCCTGGCATCGACCAAGCGCTTGTTATAGACGATAGCCGCCGGCTCGAAGGTGGTGCCGTACGCCATATCGTTCCACGCTGCCCAACCGGGGACATTCTGCGCTTCCACTGACTTGTACTGTAGCGCGTAGCCGTCCGAGGCCAGACGCATTTGCAGATCCATCGCCGAGGACCACAGCACGTCGGCGGTATTGCCGCCGGCCGCCGCCTCGGCGATAAATCGGCTGTACACCTCGGTCGAATTCATATCGTTGTATTCGACCTTAATCGCGGGATACAGAGCGCTGAAGTCCTTGACCAGCGGCGCCGCGGCTTTACTGTCGGTGGTTGAGTAGATGACCAGCCGCCCCTCCTTCTTGCCCGCTTCGACGATCTTGTCATATTCGGCGGAATTGCCGCCCAGCGCCTGTCCCGCCACGCCCAGCGACACCAGCAACAGCAGTGGCAGTGGACGCATATTCACTAAAGAATTCATGTTTTGTCTCCGTCTATTGTGCTTCGCGTATCAGAAGCGGAAGCGCATGCCGGCTGCTGCGCCGGTCTGGGAACGGAAGCCATTGGCCTGGGCCGCCAGATAGGTGCCGTCGGTCAGCAGCCGGTCGGCAGCGATGTAAAGTTCGGTGCGCTTGTCGAAATGGTAGAAGATCGAGCCGTACAGGGTCTTGCGTTTACCGCTGGCCGTCGCGGTGGCGTTGGTGGCGTTGGCGTAGGCGTTCAGCACATAGCCGCCGCCATTGACGGCGGCGTTGTTCGCGTCCATGACCTGATAGCCCACTTCATAGTCAAATATCCCCTTGGGCGTGACCTTGGCCGACAAGGTGTAGGCGTTGTCCTTGCGCGCGCCGATGGCGGTCGCTTGGTCGGCCTTATAGTGGAAATAGCCGGCGTTCAGGCGCACGATGTCGATCTTGTAGTTGCCGCCGATCGAATACGTGGAATTGGTCAGTCCCGCCACGTTGGCCGTGTTGTAGAACGCCGAAACGTTCGCCACGCCGCCGTTGTACGCCAGCCCCACCGATTTGGTCGATCCTTCAGTGAAATCGCCCGGAATGCCGCCGAACTGGTAACCCAGGCCGACCACGAACTTATCATATTCCTTCTTCCACACCACGCCCTTGTCGTAGCGCGTACCGGTGGCGCTGCCCGAGTAGAAGATGAGCTGCTTGAAGTTGTTGTTGTTGGTGTAGCCGCCCTCGTTCAGGTTCATCGCGCTGGAACCATAAGGATCGCCATAGATCTTGGAGAACTCGCGCGCCAGCGTGTTCTGACGACCGAAGGTCAGCTTGCCCAAGGACTTGCTCTCCAGCCCCATCCAGGCATCGCGGTTGAACAGCACGCCGGGTGTGTCCATGTTACCTGTCGGCAGCTCGTATTCGCTCTCCAGACGGAAGATCACCTTCATCCCATCGGTGTCCTTGAGCGCGTGCGCGCCTTCCAGGCCCCAGCGGTTGCCGCTGAACCAGGCCACCGACATGTCGGTCAGCCGTGCGCCGCTCTTGTCGGCGTTGTTGTGATCGCTGACGCTCAGATCGATCAAGCCGTACAGCCGCACGAAGTCGTTGCTGTTGCCCAGCACCAGGCCCTGCGGTAGCGGCTTGTCGCTGTCAAAGCCCGGCAGTGGCGCCACCGGCGCTTTCGGCGCGGACTCGGCGGCGGCATGCTGCTGCGCTTCGACGCTGGCGCGCTGGATGTCGGCTAAGGCCTTGGTGGCTTGTTCCGCCGCTTTCTGGGCGTCGGCCGCCGCTTTCTGGGCTTGGGCCAGGGCCAGCTGCAGTTGTTCGGCGCTGCCGTTTTGCGCTTGTGCGGCACCAGCGATGGCGGCCAGGATTGCGACGGAAATGAACTTCATTTTCATGGGACGAGTCTCCGATTTTAGTTGGTATTGGTGTTTTTCTGCCTGTACGGCGACTGTCAAGATAAGCCGCGTTAGCCTTCAGCCAGCCTTCAAACCAGCGTCCTTTGATGGAAATACCACACTTTCACCATGGAAAAGAAAGTCTCCCAGTTTCATTTTTTTTTGGCGTAAGATGACGCGGTTCAACAGCCCATGAGTCCACCGCCATGAAATTACTGCTCGTCGAAGACAACCGCGAACTGGCGGCCTGGCTCAAGCGATTGCTGTCCCAGTCCGGCTACGCGGTGGAGCAGGCCCACAGCGGCGAAGAGGCGGGTACGCTACTGTTGACCCAGCACTATGACGCGATCCTGCTCGACCTCACGCTGCCCGGCATCCAGGGGCAAGCGGTGCTGAAGGATTTGCGCCGCAAGGACGACATGACACCGGTGCTGATCATCAGCGCACTCGATTCCTTGCCTACCATCGTCGAGCACCTCGACCTGGGCGCCGATGACTACCTCGCCAAGCCATTCGACATCACGGAACTGGAGGCACGCCTACGCTCGCTGCTGCGGCGCGCCTGCGGCAAGATCACTCCCGTGATCAGTTGTGGCTTACTGCACTATGACAGCAACGCCAAGCGTTTCCTGCTCGGCCAACAAGACCTGAATCCAACCCCGCGCGAACATGCCCTGCTGGAGATCCTGATCCGCAAGCAAGGGGCGACCGTCTCCAAAAAGGAGCTCGCCGAAGGCCTGTGCACGCTCGACGACTCCTTGTCGCCAAAGGCGGTGGAGATCTATATCCTGCGCCTGCGCAAAAAGCTGGAACACTCCGGGGCGCAAATCATCACGCTGCGCGGGCTGGGCTACATGCTGACCCATGATGCGGCAGCCTAACAGCCTCAAATGGCGCCTGGGCCTGTGGGTCTTCCTGCCCATCGTCCTGATCTCCTGTGTCGACCTGCTGATCACCTACCGCCGCACGGAACAAGTCGCCACGCTGGTGCAGGAGCAATTGCTCAAGGGGTCGGCCCGCATTATCTCCGAGCAGCTGGTGGCAGTCGATGGAGGTTACGAGATCAGCATTCCGCCCGCTGCGCTGGAGCTGTTCGCCAGCACCTACCAGGACATGGTGTTTTATTCGGTACGCGGCAAGGATGGCCAGCTCATCGCAGGTGAGCCAAGCCTGCAGCCTTATGCCGGTCGTTTGCAACCGGAACAGGCGCAGTACTTCCTGTCAACCGTGCAAGGGGAAACAGTGCGGATCATCGCGTACGCGCAATCGTTGCCCAACCAAGACGGCGAGGACTATGCGGTAACCCAGGTCGCCCAAACCCTGCAAGGCTACCAGGCCTTTCATCATGACCTGTTCGTGCTCACCATCCGCGATCACCTGATCACGTTGGTCATTGTGATCCTGTCCATGGTGGTTACCCTGCGCTGGACCCTGCGGCCGCTGACGCGTTTCACGCGCATGCTGCTGCGCCGTCGTCCGGGCTCACTGGAAACAGTGGAGGAACAGAACGCGCCGGCGGAACTGCAGCCATTGGTGCACGCCATCAACGACTACGTGTTGCGGCTCGACCAGGCGCTGTCGTCCTATGAGCAATTTGTGTCCAACACGGCACATCAGTTGCGCACCTCGTTTGCGATCATCTCGTCGCAGCTCAATTTCGCGCAGCGCAGCATCGACCGCCGCGATCCCCAGCAAGAGGTCCTGCGTGCGATCCAGAAGACGGTAGAACAAGGCACGCGGGTCATCAACCAGTTACTGGTGCTGGCCGCCGTGGACCGCAACCGGCAGTTGACAGAGCCGCCGCCGCCAGTCCGGCTATACGCTGTGGTGAAGCAGACGATCGATGCCCTGGCACTGCTCGCACAGCAATCCGGCATCGACCTCGGCATCGATGAACTCGACGAGTCGCTGGAAGTGGCGGCCCCGCCCCACTTGCTGGGGGAGCTGGCGTCCAATCTGATCGACAACGCAATCCAGCACGCGGGCCCCGGAGCGGCTGTGACGGTCAGCCTGCGCCGGGCGCAGGCCATGGCGCTATTGGTTGTGACCGACAACGGCCCGGGCATACCGGCGGCGCAACGGGACCGGGTATTCGAGCGTTTCTTCCGCATCGATAGCGGCAAGCCGAACAGCTCCGGCCTGGGCCTGGCCATCGTGAAGGAGATCAGCGAGACGCTGAAGGCCACGATCAGCTTGTCGACCGCCGCTGGCGACCGTGGGCTGCGGGTCGAAGTCGTGATTCCGCTAGTGGTCGCATGATCCAGTTTCAGCGGTACGGACAAAGTCACCGGTGTGTCAAGTCGCCGGCTTAGCTCGCGTGGCGTTTCCGTTGAATCCAAGAAGCGAAGACGACTGACATTGAATGAAGAGACGAATTGTCGGGTACGGTCCAGATAGGAAAACCCGTAACGCGGTCACGTTGTTTCACAGGCCGATCCTGCCCTCGGCTGGATTTCAGTTGGCCTCACCAGCGGGCGAAACAACAACTTGGCGGCCTCGACACTTTGTTCAATCGTAATTGAAGTCCGGCTCCTTGGCCTTGCGTTTTCCACCAAAGCTATAGGCCAGCCCTAGATAGGCGGCTTTCCCAATCTGATGGCGACGGTATTCCCCGCTAAAGTCCGGCGTGTCGTACACCCGGCGTTGGCGCTGGGTATTGAAAGCATCCGACAACGTGGCCACCAGCGTCCACTGTTCATCGACCATGCGCCGGTATCCCATGTTCACCACGCCGAACGGCATGATGTAGCCCTGCGGCGTCAGGCGCTTGCCACGGTAGTTGGCGCCGATCTGGACGCGGTCGCGCGCATCCAGCTGGTAGTCCAGAGTGCCCTTGCCATTGAAACCGAAGTCCGATTTGTCGCTGCCGCCCGCCAGCGCCCGTCCATTCAGCTGGTTGTAGAAGGCGTTGCCGCTGACGTTATAACTCAGTCCCGCCAACAGCTTTCCCATGGCGCTGAACTCAACGCCACCGGACTGGTTCGGCGGCGTGTTGACCTTGCCAATCAAGACCGCATGGTTGGCAAACGGGGTCACCACATCGCTGTCACCGTTCACGCTGCGACGATAGTAGGCCGTCACCGCATAGGAGCTACTGCCGGCCTCATGCCGATATCCCAGCTCCAGCGCATCCGTCGCCTGGGGGCTCAGGTTCGGATTCCCCTGGCGCAGATTCTTAGGATCGGCGGCGTTGATATAGGGATTGAGATCTTCCGGATCGGGCTTCTTCACTCGCTTGCTGTAACCCATCGACACAGCGTCATTGTCGTTTAAGGTGTACAGCAGGTTCAGCGTCGGATAGAGCTTGCGATAGTGCTGCGCGCTCGCATCGCCGGAAATCCGCTGCAAGGTATGGATATCGATCTGTTCAAAGCGCAAGCCAGCTTGACTTTCCAGCGCGCCACGCTTTACCGAATAGGTGCTGTATACCGCCTTGACCGCCAGCCGATAACGGAAATGGTTGTCGGCATTCGGATTGGCGCTCAGCGGTTCGGCCGCGCCGGCCGCGCTCCAGTTGTCGAAACCATTGCGGTCGTTTTCAATATCGTAGCCCAGCTTGAGTTTCGCCCCCTCCCCGGCCGGCCGGGTGTACGAACCATTGAAGTTCGCCACATCGTAGACCTGCAGGTTGAAATCGCGCTGCAAGGCCGGATCTGCAAATACCGTCCGGTAATCGTACAGATTGGTTTCTATCGAATGGCTGCGTTGCAGATAAAAAGTCAACGCCTCCCCCTGCGGTGCCAACCTCTGCTCAAACGTGAACGCCAGTCCCGCATCCGTGCGTGGGCCTCCGCCGTTGCCGAAGCGCTGATATGCGATTGCATCGCCCGGCGCCGTCTCCTGGGATGAAACGCCGCGCTCGGTTCGCGTGGCGTAGTCCAGCGTCATGCCCAATGTCTGCATGTCGTTCGGCATGTACGTCAATCCACCCTTGCCATACCAACGATCGTTGGTCTGATCCTGAACCTGATGCGAACGGCCGGGGCTCCCCCCGCGCGCCGCAGTCTGGTCGTCGTTGATGCGTCGCCGCCAGTCCTTACGATTGCCCAGCGCGCCGCTCAGGTCCAGTGCTCTTGTATTGTAGCTGCCGGAGAGACTTTCATTATGCCGGCCATCGTTGCCGAGGTTGGCCACCAAATGGCCCGCTGCGCCACGCTTGCGATTCCTCTTGGTGACAATATTGATGATGCCGCCCGTACCGTCCGGCTTGAATTCAGCCGATGGCGAGGTAATAATTTCAATCTGTTCAATGTCTGCAGCCGCCAGCCCCATCAGCGCCCCGCCGCGCGCAGCGCCTTGCATCTGGCTCGACGGCCGCCCATCGATCAGCACCGTCACGCTGCTATCCCCACGCAAGCTCAGGTTACCGTCAATGTCGACATCAACGGCGGGTATATTGTTCAGCAGGTCGGCGGCGCTGCCGGCGCTGGCGCGGATGTCCGCATCGGCTCGATACACCTTGCGATCGATCTTGTTGATAACGTCAGCGCGCTTGGCAGTAACGACCACGGTCGACGGGGCATCGCTCTCGGCATGGGCGAAAGTGGCAAGCAAAGCCAGAACGGACGGCAAACAACAGCGGTAACTAGACATACGGCGGTGACGAAGTGGTTAGATCAAAACTATTAAAGCGAAACCATCATTAAACCTGAATTAAACTCCTCCCGGTAGGCGTGCCCAAGTTACATTCGTTCAAAGCTGAGCAAGCCCGGAATTCCCGACCAGAACCTGCCTATCAGCAACCGGCTCCGGTCGCCCCAAACAGTCCGCTCGGCATCGGCGTTGGCGCCCTGGTCGGCGGTCTGATAGGAAGCCAGGTAGGTGGCGGCAACGGCCGCACTCTGGCTGCCATCGCAGGCGCCGTAGGTGGTGGCTATGCAGGCAACGAAATCGCGAAACATAACCAGCCCGTTCGCCAGCAACAGCTCTCACGAGCAAGCGCCCCTACCTATTTCGGCTGCGCCTTGTCGAAGGCCGCCAGCAAGTCGTTCATGGCCTGCTTGCAGGCTGCCGGATCTGGAGCGCTTGCGCGCAGCGTACTCAGAGCCTTGTCGATCGCCTTGTCGACCGCATGCCAGTCGGCGGCGGCGCGCGGTTTCAAGCCGGCTTCGGCTTCGTCCCACGAGGTTTCAAGATCTTTGATGCGACGCTTGCCGCCAGCTAGGTCACCCGCATCGACCAGCCTTGCCGTATCCTGGGCGATCAGGCGGAATTTGCTCAGATCACCGAGCTTGACGCCGCTGGCTGCGTACGCGCTCGGCAGCAATGGACTCGATGGCCCCATGCCGGCGAACAGCGCGATGACAGTCATGGCAGCGATGATGTAGTGCTTGCTTTTCATAGATTTCTCCAAGGTTAAAGATTCAGTGCGACGGGATGGCCGCAGTTTTTCGGCTCACCACCGCCACCAACGTAGCGATAGCCAGCAGGAACACGATGCTGGTGTTAACCGTCCCCCAGCCCAAGCCGCCATACTCGGTCGATTGCGACAGCAAATCGCCCAAGGAGGCCCCCAGTGGCCGGGTCAGGATATAGGCCAGCCAAAACGTCAACACCGGATGGGCGCCGCTGCGCTTGGCAACGTAGATGGCCAAGATCAGCGCGCCGAAGGCCACCACGCCAAGCCTGAACCCCAGCGCCAGTTCTTCCGTGGCCAGGTCGCCGGCCGCCGTGCCCAATGCAAAGGTGAGCAAGATAGCCGCCCAGTAGTAGCGCTCGCGTCGGGAGGTATTGATGGTGGTGATCGATAGCGTGCGCTCGCGCAGATACCACGCCCCAAACAGCAAGGCCAGCATGACCGCGAACACGCCGGTGCTCAGGTACAGGCTGACGCCCAGGCCATCGGTCAGCGCATCGGTGACCTGGGTTCCTGCTACGCTGAGCAATACCACGCACAACCAGTATAGCCACGGCACCAGGCGCCGGCTACGCAGTTGCATCAGCAGTGCGGCCACCAGCAGCGCGGCGGTGATGCCACCGGTGAGGGCCGCGCCCAGGCCGGCATTGACCGCAAGATAATCGGCCCCGGTCTCGCCGACGGTGGTGGAGAGAAGTTTGATGAGCCAGAAGCTCAACACGGCGGCCGGTACTTTGTTGAGCGCGGTGCCAGACCCGGAAGTATGTGGATGCATGGAATACCTTATGAAGTAAGTCGATTGAGATCAGCGCGAGAGCGATAGGCCAGAACCCGCCCTCATGCGCTGTTCCGATTGCGCGTCACATGGGCCAGCACCGGCATCAGCAACAGGACCAGCGGCAATTGCACCACCAGGCCGGAGATGATCGCGATGGCCAGCGGTTGCTGCATTTCCGAGCCCTTGCCGATAGCGAAGGCCAGCGGCAACAAGGTCAGGATCGCTGCCAGTGTGGTCATCGCAATCGGCCGCATGCGATTGATGCCCGCTTCGACCAGCGCCTGCTCTATCGGCATGGTACGCAACAGGTCCTGCTGTTCCGAGTAGTAAAAGATCGCCACCTCGGTGGCCATGCCGATGATCATGGTCATGCCCATCATCGCGGAAATGTTCAGCTCCGTCCGGCTGATCCACAGGCCAGCGAACACCGCAGACACCGCCAGCAACGCTGTCACCAGGATAGACAGCGCGATGCGGAAGCTCTCGTACATAAACAGCAGCAGCAGGAACACCAGCGCGACAGCGGCCGCGAACACCATCAGCAGCCCCTGGAAGGCGATCTGCTGCTGCTCGTACAGCCCGCCCAGCGTGAAATACGCGCCGGCCGGCAGCGTGTCCGGCTGAGCCATCGCCTGCTTGACATCGGCGATCACCGAGCCCAGATCGCGCCCGCTGATGCGTCCGGTCACCGCCACCATGCGCTTGAGGTTTTCGCGGGCGATCTGCGGCTGGCCGGTGACCGCCTGCACCGTCGCCACCCGTTGCAAGGGGAACAGATGGCCGTCCGGCGCGCGGATTTGCAGCTGCAGCAGCGCCGTATCCGTGGCACGCAGGGCCTTGGGGATCCACAGGCGCAGGCCGACCATTTTCGAGCCGACCGCAACGCGCGTCGCGACCACACCGTTCAGCATCGCATCGACCGACCTGCTGATCGCATCGACATCGGTGCCCTCTTGCGCCGCCTTGACCGGGTCGATATGAATCAACAGCGCGTCGCCGGCCGGGTTGATGCCGTTGCGGACATCGACCACGCCGTTAATTTTCGCGATGCGGGCGGCCACCTTTTGCGCCGCGCGGTTCAGCTGCTCGGGGGTGTCGGCGAAAATCTTGACTTCGACCGGCTGCGGCACCGCCGTCAGGTCGCCGATCAGGTCTTCCATCAACTGCGCCATTTCGACCGTCAGGCCCGGCACATCGCGTTCGACGCGGCTGCGGATATCGTCCATCACCGCTTCCACCGGACGGCGATTGGCCGCCTTCAGGCGAATGAAGAAGTCGCCGCTATTCGCTTCGCTCAGGCCGCCGCCCAGGCCGGTGCCGGTGCGGCGCGAGTAGCTTTCCACATCCGGGGTATTGCGCACGATCTGTTCGACCTGGCGCAGCAGGCGGTCGGTTTCCGACAGCGCGGTGCCGGGCTGGCTGCGGTAATCCAGCACGAAGCCGCCCTCGTCCATCGCGGGCATAAAGCCGGAGCCGACCGACTTGAAAGCCAGCACGCCGAGTATCATCAGCGCCACCACCACCGGCAACACCAGCAGCGGACGACGGAACAGTGCCGCCAGGGTTGTGCGATAATGGCGTTGCAGCCATTGCAGCAGACGCGAATCGGGATGCGGCTCGGCATCGCGCGCCTTGAGAAAGCGCTCAGCCAGCAAGGGCACGGCCAGCCATGTCAGCAGGAAGGAAATGAACAGGGCCGCCGCCATCGTCAGCGACAAGGCCTTGAAGAAGGCGCCGGTGACGCCGCTGAGGAAAGCCAGCGGCGCAAAGATCACCAGCGTGGATGCGCTGGAACCGGCCAGCGGACGGGTAAATTCGATCGCCGCTGAAATCACGCGCTCGTGCATCTCCCCCTGTCCGCCCTGCAGGCGGCGCACGATATGCTCGATCATGACGATCGCGTCGTCGATGATCAACCCGACCGCCGCCGCCATACCGCCCAGCGTCATGATGTTAAAGCTCATGCCCAGCACCGACAGCAGCAGCACCGTGCTGGCCAGCACCGCCGGCACCACCACCACCGCGATCATCGTCACCTTGACGTTACGCAGGAACAGCAGCAGCACCAGGGCGGACAGACCGATGCCGATCAGCACCGCATCGCGCACGCTGGCCGCCGACTCCGTCACCAGTTCGCTCTGGTCATACCAGCTGGCGATCTGCACGCCGGCCGGGATATTGCGCCGGTACTCCGCCAGCTTGGCCTTGATGTCGGCGGCGATCTGCACGCTGTTGCTGCCCGGCTGCTGGTACACCGAGAACAACACGGCGTCGCGGCCATCGGCGGTCACACGCGTCCACTCCGGCACCACCGCCTGCTCCACCGTACCGACGTCGGCCAGCCGCACCACGGCGCCGGCGGCGTTGCGCAGCACGGTCTGGCGGATCTGGGCCAGGCTCTGCAGCCGGGTATCGGACATCACCAGATACAGCTTGTAGTGATCCTCCAGCCGGCCCACCGCCGCCAGGACATTGGAGGCCGCCAGCGTGCGCGCCACCTCGTCCAGTGTCAGCTCGTGCGCCCGCAGGCGGACCGGATCGACCGTCACGCGATATTCCTCCAACGCGCCGCCCATCGTTTGTACGCTGGACACGCCATCGACACTGGAGAGCAAGGGCCGCAGCTGATATTCGGCTAGGTCGCGCAGCTGCACCGGCGACAATGTGCTCGACACCAGGCTGTAGGCGATGATCGGGAACACGGTCGGATCCATGCGCCGTGTCGTCATCTGCGTGCCGGGCGGCAGCTGGCCTAGCACCTGGGCGATGGCGGCGTTGACCTCCAGCGTGGCGGCGGCCATGTCGCGGCCCCAGTCGAAATTGATCGATACCTCGGCCGAGCCGCGGCTGGTGGTCGAACGCAGGTTGCGCACGCCCGGCACCCGCCGCACCGCCTCCTCCACCGGCCGGGTCACCAGCATTTCCATCTGTTCGGCCGGCTGGTCGCCCGCATCGAGCGACACCACGGCGCGGGGGAACGCAATGGTCGGGAACAGCGACACCGGCAAATGGAAGGCCGCCACCATGCCCGCCATTGCCAGCATCAGCAGCAGGAACAGGATGGAGCGGCGGTGCGACTGGGCCCATGCCGCGACGCTCATGGCGCGCTCCCGCGCACGGCGTCGCCGTGATGCAATTCATAATTCCCCAACACCACCACCGGCAGCGCCGCATCGAGCGCGCCTTCGACCCCCACCGCGCGGTCGGTCTCGAGCAGTTTGCGCACGGCCACCCGGCGCGCCTTACCTTGCGCCACCTGGAACAGGTAGGCGCCCTGCTCGTCCACCAGCACCGCCTGGCGCGGTACCGACCACGCCAGGCGGCTGCCCAGCTCGATCATGCCCTGCAGATGACTGCCCACCAGCATGCGGGCCTGCGCCGCAGCCGGCAGCAAGGCGGTCGCGCCGGCCATCTGCGTCTTCGGATCGACCATGTTCTGGATCGAGGCGATGGTGCTGGTGGCGGCCGGGGCGCCCTCCTGCAGCGGAGAGAGCGTGACCTTCATGCCGGTTTTCAGCTCGGCGATGCGCGCCGGCTCGACCGCAAGCAAGACCTTTAGCGTATCGGTGCGTCCGAGCTGCACAATGGTGGCGCCGGCCGCCACCCGGTCGCCCTGCGCAACCGGAATGGCGACGACCACGCCGTCGAACTGCGACACCAGGTCGACCGAACCGTGGGAACCGTTCAGGCGCGCCTGCGCCGCCAACATCGCCTTGGCATCGGCCGCCGCCTTGGCGGCTGCGTCCACCTGGGATTGGGTGGACAGCTGCAAGGCCAGCAAATCCTGCTGCCGTTTCAGCTCATGCCGGGCGAACTCCCACGCGCTGGCCGCCTGCTCATAGGCCACCAGCCCATTCGGGTCGCTGGACAGGACGGCAAGCACGTCGCCGCGGCGCACCGCCTGTCCCGCCACCACCAGCAGCCGCGTCACCTGCCCGGCCTGAGGCAGGCTTTGCGACTCGACCTTGCCTACGGCGATGTCGCCGAACACGTCCAGGGTCAAGGGCATGGGCTGCATGCTCACCTTGACTGTCTGCACCAGCACGCTGCCGCCGCCGGCCTCGTCGCCGCCGGCCGCCGCGCTGGCGCCGCCCGCATGGACATACCACCAGGCACCGCCTGCGCCCAGGGACAGCAGCAGCGCTGCGCCGATCAATGTAGTACGGGTCATGGTCTGGCGCCTTCAAGGTTGGTCATATCGATGCCGAGCACGGTGCGCAAAGCGACCCGCTGCTCCAGCATTGCCTGCTCCAGAGCGATGCGCTCCAGTTGCCTGGCCAGCAGCGCCGAACGCGCCAAGACATAGGCCAGCGCGTCGGCATCGCCGGCGCGGAGGGCCTGATCGCTGCGCGCCAATACCTTGGCCTGGTCCTGTAAATCGGCATCCAGCCTGGCAACCTGTGCGAGGTTCAGCGCCTGTTCGTCGAGGATGCGCTGAACGTCGTTGCGCGCGGATTGCACCCGCACCTGGTATTCGTCGTAAGCCTTCTGCCGGCTGGCCTGCCCGATCGCGACGTTGCCACGATTGCGGTTCAGGAACGGCAGCGACATCGTGATGCCGATGCCGCTCGAATAAACATTGCTGGAGTCGCGTGCACGCGTAAAACCGAGGCTCAACGCCGGGAACTGCGCCAGCAGCGCGCCGCGATAGCGTTGGTCTTCCGCTTGATAGGCGGCCTGCAAAGCGCGCAGGTCGGGACGCCGCCGCGCAATATCGGCCAGCGCCGACTGCGCCAACGCAGCATCGACCGCGCCGGGATCGCTGTCAGGCTGCAGCACCAGGACCGTCTCGGGCGCCAGTCCCAGCAAGGCGTTCAGGTCATGGACCGCCTGGCTTAGCAGCTTTTTCAGGTCAAACAGTTGGCGATCCACATCCTGCAGCGCCGTCAGGTTGGGGGTAACGGCATCGCTGTTGACCAGGCCGCTATCAAGCGCCCGGCGGGTGCGCGCATAACGGTCGGCGAACAGCTGGCGCGTCTCGTTCAACACCGCCATCTGCTTGCGGCCCAGCATCACCTTGACGAACAGCAGTTGCGCCTGCGATGCCACCTGCCACTCCTGCCACAACAGCGTGAGGTCGGTTTTCGCGGCATCGTTTTCGCTGGCGCGGCGCAGCGCGCCGTGGGTCAGCAGGCTGGTGACGTCATAGTTCAGGCCGGCGCTGAAGGCCCTGGTGGCGCCTGCTCCGCCGCTGTTGGACAAGTCGCTGCTGAAAGATAATTGCGGGTCAGGCAGCAAGCCGGCGGAGAACGACTGTGCGTGCGCGATCGCCGCGTCATCCCGCGCCAGCCGCAAATCGGGATTGTTGGCCACGGCCAGCATCGCCACCTCGACAATGTCGAGACCATCGTCAGGATCAAAGCGATGTGAGGCCATCGGCGGAAACGGCAGGCTACGGGTATCCACCAACAGATCACCCCACTTTCCCTCCCGTAGCGGCAGGGGCTGATAGCTTGAGCAGGCCGACACGGCTACACCGGCCAGCAGGAGGCTGCAACGTAGCAATAGAATTTTCGAAGGCACTAACATGGGAGGAGTCCAAACGGAGCGAAGCGACAAGTACAGCGTACTTGCCGTAGAATTAAACCAGCGTTAAACCAACGCGGAATGTCAAACCAGCGCTGCAGCCGGCAGCCGCACCGTGACCACCAGTCCGGTTCCGTAAGGGTTGTTGGTCAGCTCGATTTCCGCGCCATGACTGTCGACGACATTTTTTACGATGGACATGCCAAGACCGCAGCCCCAGACAGCGTTGCCATCGGGTCGGTAAAAGCGGTCGAAGATCCGCCCTCGTTCGAGCTCCGGGACGCCCGGTCCGTTGTCGACCACCCTGAGATAGGGCTTACCATCCTCCACGCCGACCATGACATCGACCTGCCCCCCCAACTGCGTGTACCGCAGGGCGTTGTCGACGAGATTGTTCAGCACGACCTGCAGCCCATCCGCATGCGCCCGCACCATGAGTGCGGGTACGGCGACCACCATGCCCAGGTCAATCTTCTTGCTCTCGGCATAGATGGAATGATCGGCGACAACTTGTCGCGCCATCGTCAGCACATCGACCGACGCCTGTGCAGGAGGCGACCGCGTCTGCTCATGGCGGGCCAAGGTCAACAATTGCTGCACCAGGTGAGTCGAGCGCTCCAGTCGCTCGTGCAATTTACGGAACGATGCCGCCCGCTGCGCTTCATCCGTTGCGCGCTCGGCCAATTGCAGCTGGAGCTTGAGGGCGGTGAGTGGCGAACGCAATTCGTGCGCGGCATCCGCGACAAAATTACGCTGCGCCGACATTGCCCTGTCGATTTGGTGCAGCAGCCCATTGAGCGACGTCACGATCGGCAGCAACTCCAACGGCAAGCCGCTCACCTCCAGCGGTTGAAGCGCGCTCGGCGAGCGGCCGCGCACCGCCTGCGCCATCCGTTCCAACGGCCCGGTCGCCTTGCCGACGACAACCCAAATTGTCGCCGCGAGTGCCGGCAACAGCAACAGCAGCGGCGGCACGATGCGCAGCGCCATTTTGGCCGCCACCCGCTGACGGATCGAGATCGGCTGCGCTGTCTGCACGAAGTAGTTCGAGCGCTGCTCCGCATACACCCGCCATCGCTCTCCGTGTACCGCGATGGTTCGGTAGCCCTGCGTCGGCTGGCGGGGCAGTGCCTGCGACGGCTCGGACACGTATATCTGCCTGCTCGGACCGTTCCAGACCTGGACCAACACCACGTCGTCGGAATCCGTTTCCTTGGGCACTTTGACCTCGTCTCCCTGCCATAGCGGCAAGGCCCAGGCCACCTGACGCAGGCGGAGATCGGATTGCTCGTCCGCCTCATGGTCCGCCATCCGGTACACCAGAAAAGCGGCCGCCGTGGTACAGAGGACGGCGCCCAACAGCAGCCCCGCCAGCAGTTGGGCGCGGATCGACTTCATACAATGCTGGCCAGCTTGTAGCCAACGCCCCGCACGTTCTTGATGAAATCGCTGCCCAGTTTTTTACGTAAATGATGGATATAGACGTCGATCGTGTTGCTTTCGATTTCCTCGCCCCAACCGTAGATTTTCTCTTCCAGCTGGGCCTTGGACAATACTTCGCCCGGGTTGTCGATCAGCGCCCGCAACACGCCAAACTCACGCGACGACAGGTGCAGTGCCGCGCCGTTGAATGTGGCGTCGTGGCCGGCCAAATTCAGCGTCAAACCGCCATGCGAGACCACCGAGTTGGTACGGCTGCCGCGCCGGCGCAGCACCGCGCGTATGCGCGCAAGCAGTTCGTCCACGTCAAAAGGCTTGACCAGATAATCGTCGGCACCGGTGTCCAGTCCTTCAATGCGCATCGCCGTGGCATCCCGCGCGCTAACGATCAATACCGGCGCCTCGCCCCCTTGGGCGCGATAGCGTCGCAATACCTCCATGCCCTGGCGCCCGGGCAGGCCCAGGTCCAGTATCAGCAAGTCATAGATATCCTGCCGTATCGACAGTTCCGCCGTCAGCCCGTCCCGAACCCAATCCACCGCGTAGCATTCACTGCGCAGGGCTTCCTCCATGCTCTCACCGATCATGGGATCGTCTTCTATTAGCAGTAAGCGCATGAGAGAACTCCTGATATGTTATGGCGCGGCGCCGATAACGGTAAATATTGCGCAGGTAAGTATATACGGCCGGCCTGATCCATCGTCCTTTTCTGCAGGACTCCACAGTCTAAATGCCGCTCTATTAAGTCAGCATTAACAAGCACCAAATTCCGGTTTTTGGGAATAGACCCGCTGTCTCTCAGCTAAGTTTGCTGTAATCAAGCCTACATATTTGGAGCCCATACTAGCCGCTTGTCCAAGGCACGGGATAGTCCTGTGTCCGCGAGTTAAAGGATGGTTAAGCGTGCGCGTGCTACTGGTAGAAGACGATGACATGGTAGGCGAAGCGATGCAGTTGGCGCTCCAGCAGGCAGCCTTCGTGGTCGATTGGGTCCACGACGGCAGGCAGGCGGTGGAAGCGGTCTTCAGTCAGTACGACATGGCGCTGCTCGACCTTGGCTTGCCCGGCTGCGACGGCATGACCGTCATGCAAGCATTGCAGCGGAGTGCGCCGCTGCTGCCGGTAGTGATCGTCACCGCCCGCGACGCGCTCGGCGACCGCGTGCGAGGACTGGACCTGGGCGCCGACGACTACATCCTGAAGCCGTTCGATATGCCGGAGCTGCTGGCGCGCATGCGCAGCGTGCAGCGCCGCTACCGCAAGCAAAACGAACGCCATATCGGCACCGACGCCATCCGGCTCAACCTCGATTCCCTGTTCATGTGCGTGGGCGAAATCGAGGCGCCGCTGTCCCAACGCGAAGCGTCGCTGATGCAGGCCCTGCTTGCCCGGCCGGGAGCGATCCGATCGCGCGAAGCGCTGGAGCGCGAGGTGTACCTTAGTAACGACGATGTTTCCAGCAACGCGCTGGAATTCCTGATCTACTCGATACGCCGTAAATTCGGCCAGTCCACCATCCGCAATGTGCGCGGCATGGGCTGGGCGGTGGCCAAATGAGCGGCTTGCGCTCGCTGCAGGCCAGGCTGACCTTGTGCCTGGCCGGCGTGATGCTGGTCGCCGCCGGCATCGCCGGCACCGTTTCCTACCGCACCGCCTTCCACGAGGTCAACGAACTGCAGGACGACCAGCTGCGCCAGATGTCGGCACTGGCCGAGCGGCGCCACCAGGCCAGCCCCTTCGGTTTGCAGGACCTCGACAACCACGTGGTGGATGTCGGCGCGCGCATCATGGTGCAGCTGCTGCATGACGGCGTGTGGGGCGAGGTGGAAGGCGCGGAAGTGCCGCTGCCGCTGGCGGCCGACCTGCCCGACGGCTTGCAGACGCTGGAGGTGCAGGGCCAGCAGCGGCGTCTGTTCCTGCGTACCCTGCCCGGCGGCGAACGCGTGGCGATCAGTCAGAGCACCGCCGTGCGCGACGAGGTGGCGCACAACGCGGGCAAGACCACCATCGTCCCCATCGCCGTGCTGATACCGGTGCTGGCGCTGGCGATGATCGCCCTGATACGACATATGCTGGCGCCCGTCATGCGCCTGGCCCAGGAACTGGACCGGCGCGGCGACGATCAACTGGCGCCGCTCGACGACAGCAACGTGCCCAGCGAGGTCCTGCCGTTCACCGCCGCCATCAACCGCCTGCTGCATCGCGTGGAACTGACACTGGCGCAGCAGAGGCGCTTCGTCGCCGACGCCGCCCACGAATTGCGGACGCCGCTCACCGCCATCTCGCTGCAAGCCGAATTGCTGGCGAGCCTGAACCTGAGCGCGCAAGCCCAGCCCAGGTTGCAATCCCTGCAGCGCGGCATCTTGCGGGCGCGCCACCTGGTGGCCCAGCTACTGCTGCTGGCACGCCTGCAGGGCCGCGAGGCCGTGAACCGGGAAATCGTCGCGGTGGGCCTGGTATGCCAGAGCGTACTGGAAGACCTGCTGCCGCTGGCCGAACAAAAGCAGATCCTCCTCACCGCCAACGTGGACATGGCGTGCAGCGTGCGGTCGAACGCGATGGACTTGAGCGCCGTGCTGCGCAACCTGATCGACAACGCCATCCGTTATACCCCGCCGGACGGGCAGGTGGACATCGACATCGAATACCGCGGCGACATGCTGCACATCGGCGTCAGCGACAACGGTCCCGGCGTGCCTGAGCACGAACGCGAACAGGTGCTGTCGCCCTTCTATCGCGGCGCGGCGATCACCGGCAACGGCTCCGGCCTGGGGCTGGCGATCGTGCACAACATCGTCCAGCGCATGGCCGGGTCGCTGGTGCTGAGCGCCAGCCTGCCCGACGCCAGTGGCCTGACGGTGCGCATCGCCCTGCCCATCCCAAGCGCCGAGCCCGCTTTCCCCGCTCCCTCCGTCCCGGACGTTCTTCATTGTCAATGAGAGTATCTATGCAAACCAAACCTATCCAGCAAGCGCTCCTTCCCGCCCTCATCAGCCAATTGTTCCTGATGCCGGCGTACGCGGCCGACCCGGCGACGCCCGCGCCGTCGGGCGACGCCATCCAGGTGGTGGTGGTGGACGCCCAGCGCGCCACCAACGCCAATGCGCGGCAGGCGCAGGAACAAGCGCCGAATCTGATCAACCTGATGACGGCGACGGAGATGCGCAAGCTGCCAGACGTGAACATCGCCGAATCGGTGCGCCGCATTCCCGGCATTTCACTGGAGACCGATACCGGCGAGGGACGCTTCGTCAATATCCGCGGCCTCGACGCCGACCTCAACAGTACGACCTTCGGCGGCCTGCGGCTGCCGCCGTCGAACAACGCGTCGCCGTTCGGCGGCGGCCGCGCGGTCGCGCTGGACGCGATTCCGACCGGCCTGGTTGGCGCGATCACGGTGACCAAGTCCAATCTGCCGGAGCAGGATGCCGAGGCGCTGGGCGGCACCATCGAAATCACACCGAAGACCACGCCCCGCAACGGCAAGCCCTTCCTTGAAGCACGCATCGGCAGCGGCCGCGAATCGCTGCGCGGCACCAATATCGCCGACCTGTCGCTGACCACCGGCACCCGTTTCGGCGGCGACGGCACGGAAAAAAACAGCGGCAATGCCTACGCGTCCCACCCGTTCTCGATCGTCGTCACGGCCGCCTACTATGAGGACAAGCGCGGCATCGACGATGTCGAACCGGCCTTCCTCGACGATGGCATCCGTTCGCCGTTGACCTATGCCGGCTGGGACCAGCGCTGGTACCAGTACCACCGGCGCCGCCACGGCGTCGGCATCGACCTGGGCTACCAGCCGGACGCGCGCAACAGCTATTACATCCGCGGCTTCGACGCTGGCTATACCGAATCGGTGCTGCGCCAGCGCCTGACGGTGACGCCGGATGGCGCGCCGGTCGCCACGGCGAACGGCTTTATCGACGGCATAGGCGCCAATGGCTTCGACAAGACCTTGCGCGACGAACAGGAAACCATCAACAACAAGGTGTTCATGGCCGGTGGCAAAAACCTGCTGGAACACGCGGTGCTGGACTACCGCCTGGGCTACACGCGCGGATCGTACAACAAGATGCACGACTACAATTCCGACTTCAACTACACACCGTCCGGCGCGGCCACCGTCAGCTATGCCAACACCGGACCCGGCAACGCTCCGGCGTTTACCGTGAACGGGGCGGACTACCTGAATCCCGCCAACTACGCGCTGGTCAAGCTGCAGAACAGCACCACCGACATCTCGGACCACGAATGGTCGGCGGCCGCCAACCTTGCATGGGATACGCGCATCGGCGGCTACGATGAAGAGAGCCTCAGGGTGGGCGCCGGCGCCCGCCTGCGCAAACGCGTGGTCAACGGCCAGCCCTATTCCTTCGACAATCTGCCGGCACTGCCGCTGACCGCCGCGTCGGGCGGCCCCGGTGTGACGTTCTATGACGGCCACTATCAGAATGGCCCCCAGCTCACGCCGGGACTGATGCAGAAGCTGTATGGCGGCCAGCAGGTGGTATCGGCCTCGGACACGGAAAACGCCGCACTCCAGTATCTGCAGGATAAGGAAAACATCTATGCCGCGTATGGCCAGTACCAGATGCGCTCCGGCGCGCTGGGCGTGACCGGCGGCGTGCGTGTGGAAGCGACCCGCGCCAATTATGCCGCCAACGCCAAGGGCAGCGACGCCGCCGGCAATACCGTGATCCAGCCGGAAGACCGCGACCGCAACTATCTCAACTGGTTCCCCAGCATCCAGGCGCGCTATGAACTGGGCGGCTCGGCGCTGGTGCGCGCGGCCTTCTCCTCGACCATCGCCAGGCCGGGCTTCAGCCAGGTATCGGCCTCGCTCAACATCGATCCCGGCGCGAACACCGTCACCAAGGGCAACCCGGATCTGAAACCCACCACGGCCAATTCGTTCGACCTGTCGTTCGAACGCTACCTGCCTAACGCCGGCATTGCCTCCATCGGCATCTTCGACAAGGAAATCAGCAATTACATCGCGGCCAGCCAGAGCAGCCAGACCTTCCCCAACAACGGTTTGTTTGCCGGTTTTGTCGGCGTCGCCCATGTCTACTCGTTCGCCAATGTCGGCAAGTCGACCGCGCGCGGACTGGAGCTGAACTACGAGCAGCGCTTCACCACCCTGCCCGGCTGGCTCGGCGGCCTGGGCGCCAGCGCCAACTACACCTTCGTCGATTCGCGCTTCGAGGTACGCCCCGGTGAAACCTCGACCCTGCCATCAACGTCGCGCAATACGGTCAATGCGGCCATCTTCTACGAAGCCGGCCCGTGGAATCTCCGTGTGGGCATGTACACCCTGTCGCGCAATTTGTGGGCCATCGGCGCCAGCGCGGCGCAGGACGTGTATTCCGAACGCCGCACCTCGTACGATTTCGGCGGGGCGTACGCGTTCAACAAACACGTGTCGCTGTATCTCAACGCGAAGAACCTCAGCGACACGCCGCTCAAGTTTGCCGAGGGCACGGCCAACCGCACCATCCAGCGGGAATTCTACGGCGCGACGTATCAGGCCGGCGTCAATCTCACTTATTGATCATCACCCACCACTTCGGACACAATATGAACCACACCTCACATTACACAGCCCTGCTCGCCCTGGTGCTGGGCCACTTGGTCGCGCCCGTCAGCATGGCGGCCACCACCGGCTACGCCATCCATGACCGTATCGCACTGAGCGGTGACGGCAAATGGGACTACGCCAGCATCGACGCCAGCCACCAGCGGCTGTATGTCACCCACGGCAACCAGGTGCAGGTGCTTGACCTGGCTACGCATCACGTGGCAGGCGCCATCGCCGGCACCGAAGGCGTGCACGGCGTCGCTTTCGCGCCGGAGCTGAACCTGGGCTTCACCAGCAACGGACGCTCGGACAGCGTCACCGTGTTTGCGCTCGACAGCCTGGCCGTCAAGCAGCAAGTCAAGGTCAGCGGAAAAAATCCCGATGCGATCCTCTATGTTCCGCAAACCCATCAGTTGTACGCTTTCAATGGCAGCAGCGCCAATGTCACGGTATTCGACGTGCCCGGCATGCGGATCGCCTCGACCATCAAGGTCGGCGGCCGGCCGGAATTTGCGGTGAGCGACGGCGCCGGCCGCATCTACCTCAACATCGAGGACAAGAATGCGATCGAGGTGATCGACATCGCGGCCGGCAAAGTGATCGCGCACTGGCCGCTGGCCGGCTGTGAGGAGCCGACCGGACTGGCGCTCGACATCGCCCATACGCGCCTGTTTGCGGCATGTAAGAACAGGCTGGCGACGGTGGTCGATGCGCGGGATGGAAAGCACGTGGCCGACTTCGCCATCGGCACCCACCCGGACGCAGTAGCCTACGATGCGGCCACCGGCCGTATCTACGTCTCCAACGGCGACAGCGCCACGCTGACCATTGCCCAGCAACTGACGCCCGATCGTTACAACGTGCTGGCCCAAGTGCCGACGACGGCTGGCGCCAAGACGATGGCATTCGATTCCACGACCGAGCACGTCTATTTGCCGGCGTCAATTGGCGGAGCGTTAAAAGTGCTAGTGGTCGCTCCTTCAGGCAAATAGTTCCCAGCGATCGGGCATGCCATAGCACGACCGCCCTTTCCGGGAGGGGAGCCCTACGACGTCGGCTTGCTGGCGGCTATTTTTGCTTCCAACCGCTGCGCCTGTCGATCGCCGTTACAAGCTTCCGCAGCAGTTTGTGCAAGGGTTTCACGGCCTCCTTTGCGGCTGCGGCCCTTGCCGCCGAGCTGATTGACACGGTCTCCGTCGACGTTTTTGGCGTCGCGTCGACTTCAGTACTTTTCTTGTCGACGACGGACGCAGACGCGGCGCTAGCTTTCGATATTGGCATAACTAAGTGATATCGTCGGCAGCTCTCTGAAACAGCGCTATGGTACCAGCCATCAGGGCCAACAGCATCTTCAACTTCGCGCCAGCTGTCTAGTCCCAAGAGCACGTCGCGCGCGAGTGCAGTCTATGTCCCATTTTTGGCGGTTACAGCTTTGCAAGGAATGCGCGAAACCGGTCAGCCTCATCGTTTTTATTCAGTCTCTCAATATGTAGTAAAGGGGCAAGGTTATCGTGCTTTAAAAGAACAAGGCCATGCCCTATCGAGCGCTCTGCCGCCTCGAACAGCTGGTCAATAGACACTGCCCATTTCTTCCAGAAGCGCAGCTGCGCCTCGGTCAGCTGGTCGATTTTCAGGGGGCGAAATACCTTGATTTGTTCCTGCAATCCGACAATGAGAATCTGGTTTAGATTGTTTTCCTGGTACAGCGCTTCGACACCAATAACGACGGTATCGAGCGTCGTGACATACTGCGGCCGGGGCAGCTTCCGGCCCGCTATCGCATCCATATCTCCGGCTTCTTTTTCAGTGGCTTCACGTGACAACTGGAATCGTCCCGACTGATTCTTGACGAACTGATCCATCTGCCGGGTGACCTCGACAGGCAATTTCCCTGGATCGCGCAGCGCGGCGCAGTTCCTGAAAATCCAGTCGGCACCATTGGCCCTGGACCGTAGCTGTACTATTCTTGCTTCGATCTCGTCCAACTTGAACGACAGGCTCCACAGCAGCTCCCGATTTTCCATCGCATCCATGTCGCGATCGAACTGCTGCTTCACCTGCTCGAAGTCGACGCTGAAATATCGCTTGCCACAATCCTTACCGATGTTGGTCTCCTGTCCGTTCTCCGCCGTGACAATGTAGCCGTGGTTGTGCATCGTATGGCAATTTTTTAGACCACAACGTACCTGATCGCCAAAGACGTAGCGGCCAATAATGGCTTTCAGCGGGAAGGCGACCGGATCCAAGTTCGGATTGAAGCCCGCGCGCGTGGAAACGTCGTCCCAAGTCTGGATGCGGAAAAGGCCCTTGTCGGTATTGATCGTGATCATGCGTATCCTTGTTGAGATGAAGTGCAGTAGTTATAAGGCAAGTAACTGCATGCGGGTGCGTTGCCCATGCCTAGTTCAGCGGTTAACGGGCCTCCTACAAGCGTATGCCGCCAGACTTCGGCGTTGCGAATTGCTCGGGCTCCTTCCCGAGAGGAAAAGCGATTACGTACAGTATGTTGACGGGCATTGGCGTGCTATCTGCTGCCCCGCCCCATTTCACCTGCATTTTACGTTCAGCATAGCGCAAGGACACGCCGAGTGTCTTGAGTGCATCGATCAGCGATTGCATCTCGTCGTACACCTCGAACTTCTGGGCTTCAGCGTAGTCAGGGGCGCAATCGCGGTAGTCGCGGAAATAGTCCACCAACACAGCAAAGGTTTCATCCGCTTCCCTCGTCAGTTCGAGGCCGGGCTCAGACATGTCCATCGAGCAGATTTCTGCGAGCCTGGCCAACTGCTTCCCGGTGGTCAGCGGTAGTGCCGTCAACGTGACGTGCTCGCGATCGAACTTTTCCTTCTCCGCTTTGAATGCTTCTTCGGTTGGAATGGCGAACGGCTTATTGAACGCGTCGATGTCATCGGCCCCGAACCCGCTGGCAAGGGCGCGTCGTGTATCGAGGCTGCCCGACAAGCCGCGTTCGATCCGCTGGATGGTACGCACGTTCAGACTGGAGATGTCGGCCAATTGCTCCTGCGACCACTGCCGCACCTCGCGGAATAGTTTGACGCAAGCAGCCAGTTCGGCAGGTGTCAGCAGGCGTGGTTGTTGGGCGTTTTCTGCGGCGTTCATTCGTAGCTCCTATTAGGCCAATCAATGTAGCAAGTATGCGGCGCCCCGGGATGCCGGAACACGACAGGAACCCGACAGCCAGCCGTCACCAGGGCAAGCCGTTGCTGCAGGTCGGCCACTTGCTGTTCTGTGATCTGGCGCATGGTCGATTACTTGGCGGCCTCTGACGCAGTAGGTGTGGCGGCGATCTTGTCGAGAAAGGCTCGCAGCTGCTCTCCGATTTGCTCCTGTGCCTGCGCCTTCGCGTTGGCCTGGGCCAGCAAGAGCTCCAATTCACGGACCTGTACCTTGATCGGAGCCATCTGGTCGTTGGCATTGTTTAGCTGTTCGGTCAGCAGTTCCGCTTCGGCGATTTTACTGGCCAGTTGGCGCTCCGTATCCGCGGCGTGAACCTGCAGCGATTGCAGCACCTCGATTTTTTGCTCCAGCTTACGGCCCTGCGTCAGCTGCTCGTAAAGGTTCTGCTTGGTGTGCGACAACTCCGACACCAGCTTCGCTCCTTCCTGGTTCAGGCGGGTTATCTCGTCTTGTTTGACGGCGACCGCCTGTTGTGCCAGGCGCAACTCGGCCTGTACTTGCTGTACTTGTAGTTCGTGGCGCCGGATATCGGCTTCGCGCTGCTCTTTTACCGACTGGCGATAGTGCTCCAGGGCTTGGCGTGCGTGCTGGTGTTTCTCCTCCAGCGATTGCCGATGCCCCTCATTCTCGGCAAGTCGTTGCTGCAGGTCAGCCACTTGCTGTTCGGCGACCTGGCGCATGGTCGATTCCTTTTGATGATCGCTACGGCTGGCCGCCAGCCCCGCCTCATGTTCCTGAAGGGCCGCTTCCAGCTCCAGCACGCGGGCCCGCTGTTGCGCATTGTCGTTCTGGGCTGCCTGCAGCAGCGCCGCCTGTTCGGCCGCCTTCGCATCGAATGCGACCTGGGCCGCCGCAATCCGCTCCTTGGCCTCGCCCTCCAGCCGCGCGGCCAGTCGTTCGACCAGGTCCTGTAACGCCTCGCTGATCGAGCTGTGCTTGCCACCGGCGCCGCCATCCTCTTCTTCCAGCTCCTTGAGGTACTTGTGGATCGTGGTTTTGGAGCCAGTGTTGCCCAGTGCCACGCGAACGGCGTCCACCGACGGGTTTATGCTCTGCGCAATGAGGGCATCACGCGCCTTTTGTACGTCCGATTTGTAAAGTCCGCTGCGTGCCATGGGGCCTCCCGAAGATGAAATAAGATAATAAATTACATACCACGTAATCACATACCATATTACGTCAAATTCTAAGCACAATTGCGTTTAAATTTTACATCGGATAAAGTAGGTTTATCCGATGTGAGACTCAAAAGCAACCCGGTTTTCAGCACTTTTGCTGTAATTCCCTGTTTCGCCAGCTACATTGATGCTTTGCTGTGGAGGTAGCGATAGTGACGCTCGACGAATACACCATTGATGCAAAAAAACGCGGCGCGCTGATTCTCGCTCTCCGGCGAGCGATCGTCAGCGAATTCAACGCAGAGGATTGGCGTGAGTTCGGGTATTTGTCCGGGCAATCCGACTACATCCAGCGCCATGATCGGCTTCTTCGCAGCTTGCATTGGCGAGATCCCGATTACGGCGACTGCGTCCTGCAGGCGCTTGAGCGTTTTTCCCGCGAAGGCTGGGATGTTGTGGATCAGCTCATCAACCATCCAAAACTGACCAGTCATCTGTTGAAAGAGATCCCGAACCTGGCGATCCTTGTGCGCAGGGATCTTCAAAGTGTGCAGACCGAAGCGCCGGCCAGCCTATCGAGCGGCGATGTGGTGTTGGTCGCACTCGATGACGCCGAACATCTGATGCGTGTCAGCGGTCCGGTCAGCGCGGTCGACCGCCTGCATACGGCGCTGCATGGTTATTTCCGAAGCCTGTGCGCCGACGCCGGCATCGCAGTGGCCGACGACGCCTCGTTAACCACGCTATTCAAGGCCTTGCGCACGGCACACCCGATACTCAAGGACCTAGGCTCGTATGACAATGACTTGGTACGCGTGCTGAACGGGTTTGCGAACGCGATCGACGCCATCAACTCGCTGCGCAACAACGGCAGCATCGCGCATCCGTCCGAGGACCTGCTGGGCGAACCGGAAGCCCACCTGGCCGTCAATGCGACCCGGACGATATTCAACTATATCAGGGCCAAGGTGGGACACTGACGCCATGTCAAAACTCGATCAATACATCGAAGCGGCGACGCGGGACAACACCCGCCAGAGCTACCGCTCCGCCATCGAGCACTTCGAAGTGCAATGGAAAGGCATGCTACCCGCCACCGCCGACGGCGTGGCCCGCTACTTGGCGGAGTACGCCGATACGCTGGCCGTCAGCACGCTAAGGCAGCGCTTGGCGGCGCTGGCCCAGTGGCACAACGCCCAGGGGTTTCCCGATCCGACCAAGGCGCCCATCGTCCGCCAAGCCATGCGCGGCATCCGGGCGCTGCATCCCGCGCAGGAGAAGCAGGCGAAGCCCCTGCAACTCGATGAGCTGGAGCGCGTCGTTGGCGCGCTCGATCGCGCTGTCGATGACGCCCGGCGCGGCAACGATCGCGCCGACGAGCTGCGCAATTTGCGTGACAAGTCGCTGATCCTGCTCGGGTTCTGGCGCGGATTTCGCAGCGACGAACTGAGCCGGCTTCGCGTCGAGCATGTCGAGGCCAGCGCCGGCGAAGGCATCAGTTGCTTCCTCGGGCGAACCAAGGGCGATCGGCAAAATCTCGGCAGCACCTTCCGCGCTCCCGCGTTGTCGCGCTTGTGCCCGGTCGATGCCTACCTGGACTGGGTTGCCGCCGCGCATCTGACCTCCGGCCCGGTCTATCGCGCCATTGATCGCTGGGGGCATGTCGGAGAAAATGGCCTGCATATCGACAGCATCGCGCCGCTGTTGCGGGCAATGCTGAAAAATGCAGGCCTGGACGCAGCTGGCGCATACAGCGGCCATTCGCTTCGCCGCGGTTTCGCGAACTGGGCGGCGTCCGATGGCTGGGACGTGAAGAGCCTCATGGAATATGTCGGCTGGCGCGACATCAAGTCGGCGCTACGCTATCTTGATGCCTCCGTCGCGTTCGCGAAGGAACGGATGGAGCATGGCATGCTTCGCCGTGTGCACGAGTTAGATAGACCGTAATCTCACCGCCCTGATGCCAACCACATCGCATTTTGAGGACGTCATCCATGCCACCCACTGATCCGAACGCCCGCACCTTTTCCTTACAAACGCCGGCGGACTTGTTCCGCAAAATGCGGTTTGAGGCCGAGGCACTTCGCCAGGCTCCGCCTGCTGATTTGACGGAGCGCGCCTATGCCGTGATGAACGCCGTGACCAGTGCGTGGCAGATGAAGGACTGGGTGTACGAGGCCCTTGGTCGGGCTGGCCAGCTCGATTTGCTCCATCGGGTCGCCGGCCGCAAAATTGCGGGGCCCCGCGATTGGGGGAATTTTCTGACCGCGAACAGCCCATGGATGAACATGAGCTTTCAGCTTGCCACGGCCGCCAAGCATTTTGTGGTGCATGCCGACGCAGGTCCCGAAGTGATCACCATGGTCGACTTTCAAATCGACCCTGCAACTACCGGACGGCAGCCTACAGCCATTCAGGAAATCATGGTCAGGACGCAAAACAATAGCATCTCCGGCCCCGATCTGGCGCTGATGCTGATATTCGTTTGGGGGCGGCTGCTTCTTGATCTTGGCCTAGTCTCGGCAGAGGAAGCGGGATAGCCTTCATGAGCCAATCCGCCCCCATTCAGGCCTCCGTCGCTCCGACGGCCAGTGCAGCTTTGCGAGCGGTCATGCCGAACCAGGTTGTCCGGGCATCAGATACTTGATGACAAAATCTCCTGAGCTTAAGACGTTCAACTTGTGATTCAGATAATCGACCAGCAGGAATATCGGGGTTCCTGACAAAGAAAATGACGCCGACTCTGTCAACGTCACGGAGGTGAACACACCGCCATAGAGTTGGATGGCGAACACAATTGCGCAGGCACCGTCTGGCAACGGACCCGCAGTAAGCAAGCAGAGGTGATGCCTTGGGGGCGTAGCGGAAAGGATTCGTGTAATCATATCTTCGCCATTCAAGTGCTGCGGATGATGATCTTTACTCGCAATTGGCTTGGAGCCGGTCAGGATGCTCAATTTGATTTCGTCAAAGCATTCTTGGCGCACAAAAGACCCACCGAAGATATGGGCGCAAAGATTAAGCCCGATTTTCGCCAAGACACGTTCACGATCAATGAAGCTCGCGTTCATCTGCACCATGATCGGCGCCCCAGTAATGGATGTTCCGGGGCCTGCATTGTTTGCCGCCCCCATCACCTGCTCACAGTTCCGTCTTAAGATAGTGAGAAATTGACTGTCCGTGTCTTTGTCGCCGGCGCGCAAAACAATCTGGCCGCCTGAGCGACGAAAAATCCGATGCGGACGATCCGGCACGTCGTCGTTCGGACGTTGGTCCTTCCAAATGCATGTTTCTGGAGGCTTGGATGAGACCGACCTTCCGGCCTCTTGATAGCAAGTACCATCCCATTGAACAGTCAAGGTATCGTAGTGCACGCCATCTTCGCAGGCAGTTTTCGTGACGAGCGAGAGGCTGTCCTCTCTGAAGATCGTCTGAAGGCCGGTGGCAAATTGCTTTAGTTCGGACGCTTCGCTACCTTGGCCCTTCACCTGGTTTTCTCGGAGCGAGAACTGCGGCAACAGAGCCACTTGTCCCCCCGCGCGAATTTCCGCTTCCGCGTCGCCTCCTTCAGGGAGGAAGATAGTGATAGATTCGGGTTGAAACTTAGGGCCACCACTGGATTTTTTCCGCTTGCGACCTTGCGGTTGCGAATGAATCCTAGCGAACGCCTCGGGCGAGTTCCTCATCAACCCGGCTTCCATACGCGAGAACGTCTCGCTGTTGCATGTCTCGCAAACGAGACCACGCAACATGAAGGCCCGATCGTCGCCGCCGAGGCCGGCGGGGAAAACATGCTCATCATTGAAGGGGCGATGAAGGCCGCAGTAAATGCAACCGAGCTCGGACGCCTTGTCGCTGCCGGCGGAATTTCCGTCGTTCATAATCTTTGCTCCAGCCTGTCGGCGAAACTAAAAGTGGGGCGATACCTACACACCTGTCGCCCACCAGTTTAAACGCTCGGCCGCGGCAGGTGGCGCCTAATGAATTCATAGTGTCCTCCATGCGCCGCGTATACGTACTGCATGGCCTGCGATACCGTGTGAAGGTTGAGTTGCCTGGCCAGCGTCGAAACTGGGCGTCCAACCAGATTCTGGCGGGTACGCTGCTCGTTGAAGGCAAAAAATACCTTGCGAGGACTCAGGGGTAGTGCCAACAAGAAGTTGCTGGCCATCGTGCCCAGATAGATCAGCGGCCTGTCACCAATACACAGATCGACGGTGGACTGGGTGAAATCCTGGGTCATCCAGATTGCATCGCGGATCGCGTTAGTCAGATTGGGCGACATCACGAGATCTGGCAGGATGCGCGGCGCGATGTCGTGGAAAATATCGGGCCGGTTGTTTTCCACGAATTCAAGCAAGGTTTTGGCGGGATCGTTGCCCGCGCGGCCAGGTATTCATCCGGGCGTTCAGCGAGCGACTGGCGCATCACATCGCCGCCGCGTGCGCGCGTCAGGGCGACCATGTCAGGGCCGCGCACCATCAGCGAAACTAGGAAGCGCGTCCAGGCATCGACCTGCACCGGGCAGAGCTTATCGACGCCCAAATTCATAATGGCGTGGTAAGCGACGGCGCCAGGGTCATCCACGTGCGGCCCCATGAATTCGCGCTCGATCCAGTTGGCGTCCGCCGCAGTTTTCAGGCTGTAGAGTTGAAATAGCTTGGCCACGCCCTTGGGCGAATGCCGGCCGTGGCGTAAATTCTTGTGATAGTCCCAGTGAAAGGTGGACAATCGCCCATCCGGAGCGGAGCGCCACGCTTCAAGCAGGAAGCGCGGAACGAAGTGATGTTGGTCATAAGCTGCCATGCCTCAGTATAACTGCTGCAGCCTTACACAATGGAGCTGGTATCGTCCGAGAAAGCAGTCGGGGCATAAGCGAAATACCGGCAAATCCTGCGCATCTGACGCGGTCGCGGCGCAGACCTGATTCGAGAGACCCCTTCCACCATTTCCAACGTTGGAAATGGTGGGCAAACCGCGTCTGTGTCCCGGAAGACGCAATTTTTGAAGACGATGACCTTTTAGGCGCCAGGGTTAGCCGGCCGTTCTAGATGCAACAGGCGCTACTCATTCTGCTAGGCTATGTCACGGCGAGGCGCACACCTCGGAAGGACTCACTCTGCTGCAACGCAGCGCTGCGGCGGTCGCCAAGATCCACAAGGGCATCGAGAAGCTGCAGCAGCTTTCGAGCCCAGTCAGCTGGCAGCGGATGATGATGGTCAGCATGCGCCTGCACCAAGGCAGCTATCTTCGCAGGTAGTGTGGTGCCCTTCCAGCCTTCGGGAAAACGCCCATCGACAATGTGCGCCAACAGCTGGTCGGCGAATGTGTCGGTAGGATAGGCCGCGCTGCAACGTTCACATAATGTGAGAAACTGTCGCATGACGTAATGGTGCCAGCCGGCGGCGCGCACCATGCGATCGATCAATGGCATGACCTGGCTGAGGTCATCCCAGCGGCCGTTGGCAAAGCGCGTGGCGCCCGGGGCCTGCTCAACGATGACGAACAGCAGCGACTCGACAAGCTTCGGCAGGTCATAGCCGGCCATCCGACCATCGTTGTACGGCAATCGGCGCATATCACCATTATCCAGTGTGCGCTCAAGCACGGCTTGCAGCAGGCGCAGGCCGTCTTCACGGATCGCCGGCGCATCGAGAATCTCGATGCAAACGAGCGACTCCGTGTAGGGAGCAAGCAGCCGCATCGCGATGTCATCGGGTTGTAACAGGATGGGCTCCAGTAACCGCTGCAAAACCGCATCAGCGGAAAGATAAGGCGTCACCGCCGCGATGACACGCGCCAGGTGTTCCTTCCACTCATATAAGTTACTGTCGCCACGCTCGCGCCCGCGGCCTTGCCGGGTACGGGAAACCGGGTTGATGGTGTCCAGCGTCCAGCCGACAAATCTCTCCAGGGCGTCGACATAGAGCGTGCTGCTCGCGCCAGTCATGATCATAGCGATCGGCACGCGTTGTAGTACGCGCGCAGCGAGCCGCTCGTCCCACAGGTCGCCAGTTCTTTGCAATGAGCCTTCCCCATCTTCTTCGTCGCCATCTACTTCCGGGTCGTCGATCTGCGTATCGTCGGCGTGCGATGCGACTGATTTCCATGTGGGTCGTGGGCACATCCAGGCAGGCAGCGGTCCTTCCTCGCGGTACTCCTCGAACGCCGCCATCAGCGCGCTGGTACGGCGATTGGACTCCAATTGTTCACGCGCCTCCACGTCCAAGCGATGCATGTCTTGCCGATTTTCCAGTTGTGCCAATCGCAGCCCGAGGTTCAGGCCGCACCAGGCAAAGCGCGCGTCGCGCTCCCAGCAACTGGCAACGCCGGCGAGCGCAGCCGACGAGACGATGTCGATCGGGTGCGCAATTAAGCGATAGAGCGCCTCCCGGTCGGTAGGTAGTTCGCGGCCCGACGTAATGCGTGCGGCCAACGCATGCGCCACGAAGATCTTCGGATGCCAAGGAATCACCGAGCCGGAAAACACATCATCGGACATCTCATCTTGTACCACGCGCAGGCGCTCGATGGTGTCATCGGCCCAGCCCGTATGCTCGGTTGCATCGGCAAAGCAAATCACACCCGCTGCCGTTCCGGCGATCGTACCCTCCGTGATGCCGCTCTCATACATCGCCCGCGCGCCCTCCTCTGCGGAAGTCGCTTCGGCGATCTCTTTGGCGCGTTCAACTGCCTCGTCTACCGTGAAGCCTGGCGCCCAGTGGCGCGAGGAGAAGCATTTGTCCACCCACAGCCACAACTGTGCTTCCCGCGACGCTTGCGTATGGCGTTGGAGGGATGCCTTTATCTCGGGCGCTTCGTGTCGCGCACTGTTCATAGAGACCTGGACCACGTCGCTACGACCGGCGATTGGCGCGGCGGTGTAATTTTCGGCCCGACCGAACTCGGACCACAGCTCTGCTTTACGGCGCAGCTCTGCCACATATTCGAGCGACTGATGCTCTTCCTGGTAAGCAAATTCCAGATGGTCGGGGAACGCGTCAAGCGCGGCGCGGCACGCTTCCCGAAGTGCGGCGTCGGAACCCAATACGAAATATGGCACCAAGTCGCGCAGTTCCAACTGGCGCGACGTCATCGCCCCGCTTTCGGCCACCGCCTGCCGATGCACCGCATCCCCGGCGCCCTTTTCGAATCCGATCATCGCTGCGCTTCGCAATTGCTGCTCCTGGACCATGCGTCCAATGTCAAGGCGCCATAGCCGCACACTGCGTAGCAACGCTAGGGTCGTCGACGACGCTTGTGTGGCGCGCAAAGCAAGGTGTACTGCGATGCCCAGGACGCCAATGCTCGTGTGTCCCTGCAGGAGCTGGCGCACCACTTCGTCCAGCGCTCGGCCGCCGTCGAGCGTTGTGATGGCCCATCGCTCCAGCGCCATGAGCGCACATTCGACGACCTGGGGACCGCCATGGCCGCGGAACCAAAAATAGTGGCGATCGTTGCCCCAGAATTGATGTTCTCCCCACGGAAATTCGAGCACGAGCGGCAGCGGCGTCCCGCTGCCGTGATCGTGTTTGTGCAACTGACGCCAAGCCGCTGTGGCGTGGTTTGTTACGTCACGCACCACCGCAAGGGCTGCCTCCGGATCGTACGTAAACAGCGAGTGGAACGGCTCGCGTAGTGGTGACGCTGGAAAGAACCCCTGATGATCGGCTCCGATCGATAAGCGCTCCCAATCGTGACGGGAAAACGAGTGATGCATGAAGGACGTGCTCGATAGCGCAAGCCGATCCCACCGCGTACGGTTCTCTGGCGCGATCGCCGCAGCTTCTTGGCGCCGGCGCCCTTCTTCGCTCGCTTCCCGACGCCATCTCAACACCGAGTCGTCCGGCAACTCGGCCAGGAACCAGTTTTTGGCAATCTGGGCGAGCAGCGCAGGATGCGTCTGCGCCAGGAGTGGTGCGTAGGCCATCAGCTCAATATACGCACTATCAGGCCAGCGCTCGATTGCCTCGACTTTCGTGAGATAAGCCTCCACCACGTCGGGATAGGAGCGAGCCGCCCGTAGCACCAGGGCGCGCAATTCCGTCGCCAGCTTCGTGGGGGTACGCGGGCGCGATGCAGCATCTTCCTCCTGCCCACTGCGCCAGGACCGGCGGTCAGCATGCTCGTCGTCAATGGAATGCAACCAAGCGGCACACTGGGTGACGATGCACTGCGACACCTCATTGGCGTAGTCGGCGGTGGCCATCTGCCATGTTTCGAAGAGCGTGACAAGGTCCTGTAACTGCCGATCCGGAACGGATTCTATTTGCGCGATTGTCCATAGGAGCATACGGCGCCACGCCGAGAAGTCAGATGGCCAGCCTACTGCGTCGGCGAGACGGATGCGCGCGGCGGCGTCCAGATCGCCGCCGAGAACGCCAGAGAGCACCATCGGATTGGGCGTTGTCTTCTCCGCCTGCATCCAGACCAAGAGTTTTCCGAAAAGACGGTGCTCGTTTGCTGCCAACGACGTAGCGAACTTGCCCGCATGTTCGGCAAAGCGCGGGCTGAAAACAGGCGCCACCAACCAGGCGCGCAGCCACTGGGGCCGTAGCTGTGCCGCTTCAAGGGCGTGGAGTTCGCGCGACCATTGATCCGCGAGGGGGTAACTCGCCTGCGAGAGCAGTTCCACCACCCGCGCCAAGGCTGGCGGCTCGCCGGCGGCGATCAAGGTCTTGATCCAGTCGTCTCCTTCATCGAGCAACAGGTGAAGGAACGACCATTCGAAGAAGATGTCGTGACTGAACTGGGCCGTATGACCAGCGCGTACCTGCTGTACCAGGCCGTCTTCTTCCAGTGCCGGGAGCACATTGCGCGTCGGCGTCGACAGCTCGCGGATGCGCACATTGCGGCCCAAGTCCGGCGCACCACACTTGGCCAGTTCGATGAGCCCGCGCTGACGAGCCAGCGCCTGGGGGGCGTTGGCGTCATAGCCGCCACGCAGCCACCATGCCTCCACGAGGTCGACTTCTGATTGCGGAGCGAAGCTGGAAGGGTACGCCGCCTGCGAAAAGCCCCGCGCCAGTACCGCTGCGAAGAATGGTCGGCGGGCTAGCGTGCGTACGCGTTCGTTTCCCCCGGTCAGCAGCGGCTGCAGGGCCGGCAGCGAATCGGCAAGCGAGCTGGCTTCATCGTTCGTGAGGTTTTCTACATCGACATAGCCAACGCCCCCGTTCGCGAGCAGCGCCGGAGGCACCCAGTTACGTAACGGCTCGATGCCCGTGTCACGCGCCGTGGCAATCACGCGCCAATCGGACAACGCTGGATTGGTCAGCAGTTGGCCGAGCAAGTCGGTAATGATCGCGCGCTGCTCTGGCGCAATGCGATCAAGGCCGTCGATGAATATCTTGGCGTGACCGGTGGCGGCCAGCTCCACCAGCAACGGTTCGATTGACGTCGCCGCCACCCCTATCGCGCGGGCGTACTCCGCCCAACTGCGCCCGGAAAGGCGATTGGCTGTGAGGAACAACGTGGGGCCATCGGCCGCTACTTCTTGCACCAGGTCGCGAAGTAGCACTGTCTTGCCAGCGCCTGGAAGCCCCTTGATCAGCGTCAGTCGATGCGCCATCATCTGAGCTCGGAGCTGCTCGCGCAGAGCCTGGCGCGGCAGGTGCGTTCCCCCGATGTCGGCGGCCTGTTGATCGAGCCAATGACGCGTACTGTCTCGCAGCAGCTGCATGTCGCCCGCAAAGGCCGGCGCACCCGCAAAGCGCCAGCCGGCCAAGGCGTGCACCATCGAGGCACGAGTGTGCACGGCGCTGCGGCCGGCGCCGTCGCGGGCCAACTGGCGCAGTAAACCCCACAAGTCGACAGCACGCGCCGCTTGTTCCGGGGCCAGTGTCCGCGAAACATTGGCGATGGCATCGGCTTCATGCGTTGAGCCGGCATGAAGGAAATCAAAGCGAATGAGTACCCAGTGCGACAACAGGCGATGCACTTGGGCGTCCGATAAAGGTGTGTCAGTGTTGGAAGCGACCGCACGAACAGCGTCGGTCACGGCATGGTGCGCGGCCGACGCATTTCCACCCTCGACAAAGCGTTGCATGAACACTTCGGTCGTATCGGAAGATCGCGCCCATTCGCAAACAGTGGTCAGTGCCCGGAACGCTTCTTCCGCCACCGAACCAGTGACAGCACCGACGCGGTCGACGTGCTCACGAAAGGTAGCTGTTTGCATCGTCTGCCAGCTGCGCTGGATCACTTCCCGAAAGTCGCTGTTGCTTTGGGCATCCGAGACCGTGAGCGATCGCTTGACCTGTAGCGACAAGCGCATCACCGTTGCATCGGCCAAAGAGGCGGCATCCACGATCACGTCGTCGAGCGGTTCTCCAAAGTCTGCCTGCTGCTGTGCGACTCGCTGTACGATCCGACCATCCAGCGCCGCAGCCGTCGTGCCACCGATCATCGACACGAGATAGTGGGCCGTAATGGCGTCTTCGTAGGTAAATCCAGCACCGCCAGTCAATTCAGGTGAGGTCATCATGTGTCCGCGAAACTTGTGCGACTGCCATTATCCCATGGCAATGCTTTTCTGGAGTCATTTCGATGCGCAGCTAGCTAACGCCTAGCGTATTTTGCTCGGTGTCGAGTTAGACTTTTCATTTGTAAATGTTCCGGAAATTGCACGTCCGAGGCGCATCCTAAAATGCACCAGCTAAACGTTAATGTGCCCATTGACCTTGCCGAGTTCGTGCAAGAGCCCAAATATGTGTAAGCGACCGTCTGTGGTTAGCCTAAGTGGACTTAACCGTGGGCCGGCTTGACCGGCCGGTTCTGCCACTGAGTGTGTCATGCGGCCCTTGTAAGTTCATGGCTTTGCTATCTGCGGCTCAACCGGGAACTGGGTTACAATATTGCCACGTGGACACACCTTAGTTGCGATGTATATTATTCTCTTCAACGTTCTAACGGTTGTCTCTTTCGTCGCTCTAGTTGGCGTGATCTATCTGTTTCGCACGCGGCCACTAGCTACGGCAGAACTTAGTCGCACAGTGCATCTGCCGCTTTATTGGCTTTGGGTAGCGAAATGGTTGACATTGCTCGGTATATGCTTCTCTGTCTACGCTATGTTAGGTTTTCAATCTAGCTTTCCTTCAGCGAGGAGGGTCGCAGCCTTTTCAATTGCCTCGCGTGGCGCGGGTGAAAGCCCAGCCTCGATAAGCAGCTCACGGCGCCTCTCTTGGCTGAGTAAACCGACATATGGAGGGGACTGCCTCAGGCGATTCGATTTTTGCTCGAGGTCGGTCATTGCATTAGCTACTGCTTGATCTGAGCCCGATTTCATCAGCGCTCGCCATTCGTCATGCGCAGTACACCATACGCCGTTCGAATTCCACTGGTCTAGGTTGGCGAGACTGTGCGCGCGGATAGTTCGAAGGCCAAATTTGGCTAGAATTTCAGTGGCCACAAGCAGCTTGAATTTATCTAGCTTATCGTGCTCATTGGGCAATGGTCCTCTCCGTCCGTAGTCTGTGAAAGAATACCTCAAAAATCATTTCGCAAGTCCTCTCAGCGCGCCTCAAAATTTCCAACGTTGGAAATTTCCGCCCAATATTGCTCTATGCTTTTGTCATCTGCCGATGGGGGCGCGATCCAGAACTTTCAGCACCGAAGCCATCGCTCCCTCAACCTCTGCCGGTTTCAGGCTGAGCCTATCCGGCAAATAATCCAAAAGCGAACGTGGGCAAAGTTTACATGTTCCCAATGTAAGCCAAAAATCGCAACCCGATATTCGATCTATCTCCTCTTGCGTCTCCAAGGCATTGCTGAGCCACGATAGCGTCGCAAGCCCTAAGCGTTGGGCGGCTGTGGCATCTCCTGAGCTAGCTGCACGTTCAGCTGCCTTCCTAAAAAAAGGTTTCATCCAGTTCGACAGTGCAATGCCCGAAGGTGGTCTAGCCAGATCTGCACGTCCTGGACATGGTGGCGGGTCAAGGATATCCATCAGGTGTACATCGGAATTAGCCTGCACCATCCGCTCGAAATCTCTAATGTTCGCAGGTACGACTTCCTTTAACAGTATAGTAATCTGGGGCAAGAGGAAAACTCTCCGCCGCTGCGCATTGCGCGTCGGGATATCAATGCTCCACGTATCAACGCCAGGACGCGTGGACGGTATCCGCCTCAGATCCTGTAGTCTTATTGCGCCAATTTCCGTGGGGCTTAAAGCCGCGTAGTACGCAAGCGCCAGAAGCAGGCGTTGTGCCAAGTTTTCTAACGGCGTCACTGCATCGTCGATAAGGTAGCCCCATTCGTTGAGGGTGATCAATGAGTTTCTTTTTGCCGGCGGCGGGACCCCTGCAGTACGCTCCTGAGCCATTTGAATAGCCCGCTTGCTGATCGTCCATGGATTGCTTAAGATGAAACCGTTACTGTGCCAGTGCTGGAACAAGTTTGATAGCACGCGGAAGGTGAGGTCTCGTGTGCTGGGTGACGGGGTCTTGCGAAATGGGCTCCAGCGCTGCGGGGCGCCATTCGTATGCTGTGGCAGCCAGACATCGCGAGGCGTGGGATTGACCAAGAAATCGGTGAACGAATTCACATCGTCTACCGTCATCTCTGATAGGGCAATTCCGCGCTGTGCCACGCACCATACTAGCGCCTTCTCAACTTGTTGGGTATATGAAGTGCATGTAGCGGGTGTTTCGCAGGCATCGAGCCAGAGCTTAATCGCCTCCAAATCATTTTGTGCGATGAGCCAGCAATGTCGCTTATCTCGCTCGGATTTCCATATGGATCCATCCAAGATCGGCGGCAGCTGCATTCGGTTCATCGGTACAAAATAGGCCAGATTTACCTGGCTAGTATCGCTTGGCTCAAAGACCTTGGCCGAAGAGCTTGGTAGCGCTGGACTCGAAGGCATGTGTTCCGTGCACGAGCGACCTGATATGGTGGCGCTTTTGCATTCGCCCCACGGAACTGTCTCATGTCTCTCAGGTGGGATCGCGAGGATATCTGCCGGGCCAACAACTAGAATCAGTGGGCGCATATGTGCATCGGTGTAGGTCAGATGGCTCACTGCAGGAAATGTGACCAGAATCGATGGAGTTAGCAGCGGTGCAAACTGCGTGTGGAGCGCGCGCGCATTGTCTCGGTCTTTGCCATGGATATCTGCATCGTACAAGGTCCTCGCCTGTTTGAGCCATGCATCAAAGGCGCCAACTGCGGCGTAATAACTTGCCATACAATAGGCTGCCCAAGCGGCATCATCGATTATCGCGCCTGACGGCCACTGCAGGACCGAAGAGCGTAAAGCGAGCCTGTGCGGATCGAGTTGCAAGTCCTCAAAATGGAACCGCCAGAGTAAGAATGCCTGCAATCGCGGGCAATGTTCGGCAGATAAGTACATCGACCCGTTGCCCTGCGGTACTCCAATCTCGTCCGGCAGATGCCTTATTGTTAGACGTGCATCCCCACGCAAGTGACGAGCAATATGCCGGCGCACGGACTTGTACACCGCGACGCGCGCCTCGTCTTGGTCCGGCGCCGGTACATCGCGCCGTACCATCGAGAACTCAGGCAGTCTTTTCAACGCGGCGGAGTAAACTTGCGGGGTTTGGCGACGCCCGCACAGCGCCTGGAGCTCCTGCGGCGCGGGGAAGGCTTTAAGCAGCACGTCCAGCGATGAAATACGGCGAAGTTCCTCGCTGCAATGCCAGCGTAATGGAAAGTGCCAATCGTCCCAGTCCGCCCATTTGAGCGTCGAACGGGAGAGCTGCATTAGCCAATTGGCGATGGGACTCAAGCGCGTGTAGACGGCATGCCTGAAAGCCGAATCACACCACTTAGCTGGGTTAAAGGTTCCAGCGAACGGCGCCATGCAATTCGGACAATGGAAAGCTGCCGCAAATCCGGCTTCGGTCACGGCGTATCTCACGCCATGTGCGCCGCACTGCGAACACGCCGTTTTCAAAGGCTCGCAGTGGATCGGGCACGAAAGCATGCCCTCGATCTGGTACAAGGCACTTTGGTACCCGTGTGCAAGGCAGCTTGGACAGTACCGGAACAAGCTATCAGCCGCAACATAGCGCGTCCACCTCCCTGCCCTGCTAACCAACGCGCCTTGCACAGCCTTATCTCGCAAGTACGGAATACCACGGTTGTCCCCGGCTGCCCAGCCAACGTCGAGCATCGATCGGCCGTGGCGGCCGACATTGTCCGAATTGAGCAGCTTTCGTCCGAATATCGTGCTACACAACTGGCTGCCATCGAGACCGTTTGCCCACGCGAACTTAGATAACAAAGTGAACCCGCCCTCGAACGGAAGCTCCCAGTCGGTAAGCCAGGCGACCCCCTCAACTGGAGTCACGGCAGATGGCGGGCACATCGTCATGAATGATAGGTAACGCCAAGAGAGTCCCTGAACCCGGACAGCGCCACCGCATTGGCCCAGCTGGCGATCGATCCGGTTAAGCCAGGATGGTCAAATTCGATCTGTTCAAGGAAGAACTGCCGAATACTGTCGGCTACCCACAGCATTCCGACTTGATTGAGCCCACCACTCGCTTGGGCGGCCTGGCGGAACTGGTCCCAAAGTCGGGCCGCTTCGTGCTCCAGTCGCCAGCCGCTGGCGTATGCCTGTGGTAACAGGTATTGGCTATAGCACTTACCGCTCGCTTCCGGATATTCGGACACTTCGGCACTGTCGTAATAGGCCATGGTCGTCGCCAGCTCGTGCAGGCTAGTAATGCCTCTAAAATCGTAGAGCTGTATCATGAAGCGGCCGATCAGATCGGTTCTCCCTGTCTGGATGAGGCTGGTACGCAGCGCTGCCAGCTCCGGCGCCCCAAACAAGGCCGCTATGAGTTTCACGCCGTGGTGTAAGGCTAGGTCGTTTGCAATGTCCCGCAGCATGGTGAGCTGTGGCTCATGCCAGTTTTGGGCCTCGTCGATAAACATGAAGATGCGGTCGCTTCCACGTGCTTTTGCCTGACTCCAGAGAAAATTTAGCAGGCGCATACGGCGTGCTTCGAATTTGCCGGCCGCAGACATCACGTGGGAGCAGCCCGCCAACAATTCGCCCATGTAGACGAGTTCAGAGAAGCGTGGATGCCATACCGCACTAATGGAATACATTGGCATTTCAGGAAATGTGTGAGACAACTGCTGCATCAGTACTTCGATGGCAGATGTTTTTCCAAAGCGTGGATGGGCATGAAAGCAGCAGCCCGGAGCCCTCTGCAGCGCAGTATTGGCTAGGACATCAAAGGCCATTCGGATGGCGGGCGTGGGCAATCGAATCTGGCTACGCACCACCGGATGGTAGCGAACATCATCGACGTCTACTTCCATCATGGGCACTTCGGGAACAGCTGTTGCTTTTCCAGGCTCAGCACTCTTCAACATAAATCCTCCAGGTTATCTGATCACGGTTTTCCATTTAGGTGGCTTGACCAGTGTGGAAAGGGTACTGGTCCCCGGTGGTGGTGTAACTATGGGTACGACAGTGAGAATCGGCGGTGTTGCAGAGGTCTGGACAGCAGCACTAGCAGCTAAGGGCACAACCGGCAGGCCTGAGGCCTCTGCGGCGTGCGCCAGTTTGGTAGCATTGCGCGAGATCTTCATTGGCTTCTTCTCGGCGTCCTTGTGCGCCTGGGAACCGAGGTATTGGAGAAGAGCGACGATAGGGTTGTCTTGGTAACCTACCACTAGATCACCGCTGTCGCGTAAAGCATTGATGTGTTTGCGCATTTCTCTGGTGTGTATCGTTTGCCCCCAAGCGCCCTGCGCATGCAGAATCCCTAACACTTCCCCCGATTCGTGATAGGCGGTCACGCTACACATATTCGATTCCCGGATGTGCACCCGTAGTTTCTTGCCGAGCAGGCCGAAGCAGCTGGACAATATAGGGTTGGTATAGCGCACCCGGTCAATCTCGATATAAGGCCGCCTACCCTCCTGCAGTTTCCCACGTACGATTTTCGTCTCGATTGTGATGCCAAGTTCGGCCACGGTAGCAACTGGTGGCGGCAAGCGCCGTGGCAGGAACTCCAGCGAACCGGCCTCAACATAATCATGCAACAAACTAAGCGGCGACCGGTTGCCCAGAGCCTCATTGGGCGTGGTATTGTAGTTAGCGATGACGACGTCGATTACATCGAGTAAGACTTCCCAGTCGATACCCAGCCCTACTGCCTTGCGCACCGGATCATCCTTTGAAGGGTCTAGGGGACCTGAGCCCATCGTCGACGGCAGGCGCTGAAAGCCATAGGCTTCAAGAGTTCGCATCACCCGCTCCAGTGCCGCACGGTGCTCCCAATGACCGACTGGACCATAGTTGACTGCACAGCCGAGACGGCGCCTCGCCCGCTCTGCAATCGCACGCGAATAATGCACAGCAGCATTGTCGACCATCATAGCTGCCCATGCGCGGCCGATGAGCGTTGGGAAACGCCCTGACGGCAAGCCCGCACCTGAAGCGTAGACCATCTTCGGGACCTTTAGGGTGCGCGGTTGCCATGCCGACATTGCCGAGATAATGCATTGCTCGATTGTGCCGGCCGAGCATTCTGTCCGAATGCCGACGCTATAGCCGAGGATGGCGCGCGAGTGGTCGTCCACAGCTGGCACAATCCACAGCCGTTCAATAGCTACGCGCTGTGGTCCCTTGGGTCCGGTAATACGCACCGAGCCAATGCAGTCGATTTTATGTGGATCGATACCGACCACGTCATAGGGGGCAAAGGCCATCTGGCTAGACTGCCGACCGCCACCGACATTGAGATGTGACCGAGCGACGGCGCCAAAGCGCGCGCGGCAAGCTTCCTCGGATTCGTTTTGAAGAACTGCTGATACATATCGCTCAACTGACCGGCGCGCGCGTGTTTTGCTATTTAACGGATACTGCCGTCCAGTGATGCCAGCCTGCTCGCAATTGGCAATAAACGCCGCGTGAATGTTTTTCAACGTGATGCGCGCTTCATGCACTACCCCTCTGGCGGCTCGCTTGAGAATGAGAGTATCAATTTTCTGTTTGATCTCCGGGTGAGCAAGCATAAACGCCAAGAACGCACCTGCCCGCGCGCCACCGGTTTCATGACGCCCGACTGGCAGATCCGCTTTGCGCTCGTAACTGCCTATCCTTTGGCCGGTTATCAACGCTGCCCAGCCATAGGGTTTGCCATCACTGGCTAAGGTGACGCAGCGGTTCAGTTGTCGAATGATGCAGTTCCTTGGTAGGCCAAGCTCGACCGAAACGGCCGCGAGTTTTCCGGTCCGAATGTAGGCCTCAATGGCAGCCCGATACTTCAGGAAGCGCACCCTGTCAGTATCACCAAGCGCCTCATCATCGACTGCGCGCCATTGCGAGGTGTCAGCCAGCTCTGGCGGCAGCGTTTTCGCTGTCCATTCCCTGTTCATGGATGCCTCATCGCAACTGGATGACGGTATGCAGCGACAGCGGCATTTCGTCGAGGTTGGAGACGTAGATACCGCGTTGGAGTTCTCCAAATGCTGCAGCGGCGTACAGCCCGAACGAAGCCTCACCGAACATGGACTCGATTTGTCCCAGCGTCAGCGAATTTTCGGATCGTAGGGCCTGTCGAAGTTCGTCCTGATAAGCAGCCAGAGAACGGTCCCTTGCTGCTGCCATCCAGGCAATAGCTCTGCGCCAGTTGGAGAGCCGTATGGCATTGCAGCGAATGGATTCCTCTGTCCACAATCTATAAGCTACTCCCGCAAACTTCGCTGCGGCGATGCGTTCGTTCAACTGGCGCATTGCAGGTGATTGCTCATCACGTTCGCCGCCGGCGAAGCGTACCCGGCGCCATTCCACGCTGCCATCACTGTAAGTAATGATCGCGTCTACGGGGATATCCATCATCTTCCCGTCAAGAGAGAGGTTCTGCTTGGCGGGCTCATAGCTGCAGGAAACTATGGTGGGGTCCGACTCAACCAGCACGAAGTGGTCCCATTCGAGATCACTTCGAAGCACCCAGTCAGTTTGGCTGCGCGGGCTGTAGACGTACCAGAGACTGTTGGGGCCAACGCCGCGCTGCCCATAGGCCGCAGCGAGTTTGCCGCGAAATTGCGTACCGAGCCGTGGGCCACGTGAGTCTCTCGATGTCGTCGCCATAACCTTGCCGTAATGAATTGGCGCGGCATGAGTCGACGCGCAGTCTAAGCCTCAGCATAGACAACAATAATATTATTGCAAGGGTGCGGCGATACTATTTTTGCTTGTCTTCCCGTAAAGTTACCTAATGACGTCGCAAGCCTGAAAAGGCGTGAAATCATGTCGCTGTCGAACGACATTAACATGGTGCGAACTTGAAGAAACTAGGGTGAATGGTGGACGCGAGAGGAACCCTTCATTTATGTCGGCGTACTCTAGTCCCTACGTTGCCCCCAATGTGTCGAGCAGATTGACCAGCTCTGGGAGTTTAATGGGCTTGACAAGGTAATGGTCGAACAAGGAGCGGCCATTGGTGCTTCCGATGGGCGCGGCATAACCCGTGACGGCGATCAGCGTTTTGCCTGCGGACGCCTCCTGGCCTCGCAGGCGCCGGGCCAGCTCATGCCCGTCCATACCGGGCATGCCAATATCCAAGATGAACACGTCCGGGATGTCCTCAACGGACAAGGCAAGCGCGGCAAAGGGGTCCGACAGTTCCATGGCCCGATGCCCCAAACTGTTCAGGCAGGCGGCCAGCGTCCACGCAGCGTCGACGTTGTCGTCGACGATGACGATCTGCATCGCCGCGCCCGCTTTGGCTACCTGCTGCGATGGCCGCGCCGGCACGTGCGGCGCCCCACTAGTCAAGCGCGGAAGCGCGATGACAAATGTGGTACCGAAACCTTCGCCTTTGCTGGTGACATCAATTTGACCCGAGTGCAAATCGACCAGGCTCTTGACCAGTGCCAGTCCCAACCCGAGGCCCCCATGTGCCCGGTCCGGTGTCCGGTCCCCTTGGACAAACAGTTCATACACATGCGGCAGCAGCTCGGACGAGATGCCCATGCCATTGTCTGTGATCGATATCCGAACGACCGACGGATTGACCTCCAGACCGATGTCAATTTTCCCTCCCACATCGGTATACTTCGCTGCGTTGACCAGTAAATTCGCCACGGCTTGCACGAGACGCTTTTCGTCGCCCAGGACAAACGCAGCGGTCGGCTGGATGTTGAGCTGAACGCGGTGCTGTTTCGATTCAATGAGCGGGCTGACCTGTTCCAGCGCGGTGGCGATGACATGCTTGCAGTCGACACGGTTTTTATCGATCTCGACGAGTCCACGCGTCACGCGCGAGACATCCAATAGATCCGCCAGCAGCGCCTCCATATGTTTGACCTGGCGCGACACGACCGCGCTCACTTTCGATATGTTCCTGGTGTCCTGTGACATTGCGAGCAGATCGGCTGCGGCGCGCACCGGCGCCAGCGGATTGCGCAATTCATGCGCGAGCATGGCCAGGAACTCGTCCTTGCGCTGATTGCTGCGCGCGAGCTCCTCCTCTATTTTTTTGTTCTTCGTGATATCGATCGTTATCCCGTCAAACCGCGTTGCTTCGCCAGCCTCGTTAACGTATGACCGCCCTTTCGCCCTAAGCCAGCGTTGACGGCCATCGGGCGCCACGACGCGGTACTCGACGTCATAAACGCTTCGTCCTTCGACCGCTGCGTCGATGGCCGCGCGCGTGCGCTCAAGGTCGCCAGGGTGAATCCGGTCGTAGAAAAGTGCCAAGTCGACCTCGGCTTCCTTCGGCAAAAAGAAGTGTTCCTTGCATTTGTCGTTCCAGTAAATCGTGTTGAGTGGCATCGGGCAGTAAAATGTGCCCAGGTCCGCGGCGGCGATCGCCAGTTCCAGCCGCTCCCCCGCCTCGATGGCGCTCTCTTCCGCCGATTGCCGCCTGCGCTCTCCTTCGTGCAATAACTCCACGACTGCGGAAATATCCGTTGCGTGGATCGCATCCATAGCGACCCGGGGGGCGATGCCTTCCGCACACTCGGTCATCAGTTCGGTCTGATCGTAGACACGATGGATGATGAACCGCACTTCCCCGCTGTCGTCGATCACAGGGAAATTGGTGGGCAGCCAGTATTTGACGACGAAGCCCGTTCGCTGCGCATTGTGCACGTCGTAACGCTGCACGTTCATAGCGTGGGGCTTTTTTGTGTCCAGCACCATTTGCAGCGAGTGCTGGAGATTCGCCCGTCCGCCGGCATGGGAAGGCTCAGCCGGAAATACCTCAAAAAGGCCTTTTCCGACGATGTCGTCGCGATCGGTGAATGTGGCTTTCAGGTAGACGTTGGATGCTTCGATAATGCAAAATTTCGAAGAGGTGTCAGTGATGAGCGTTGCAAAAGGTAAGTGGCGGATAACGAGTGCGGCGTCGCTTTTCATGGTTGTCCAGGGCTAGCGGTAACGTTGTTGGCCTCGACCGGCGCATAAGTCCAGGAGCGCGGTCTGGCATTTATTCTGGCATTGCGAATCTATTGCCTCATTTTGTTTGGGATCTATAAATTGCGGCGCACGCCACGCCAAACGCACTATATAAGATTCTTTCGCCGGGAGAACGTCGAGCCAGCACTCGCGTCCGGAACGTCCCGGGTGACGCCGACTCCCGAATCGTGCGTTTCAATTTCCCCGCCAAATGCTAAGCTCTGACCACCGCACCTCAGACCTTTAACGGACATGAAAATCCAGCACAAGCACAACAGCGCGATGACGCGGATCGGTCAAAACCTTGAGTGCCGCTTCGCACACTGAAGCCACGGACGATGCCTGGTGGCTGGGCGCCGCAGTCTTGTGCGCGGTTGCTTGCGCCACGGTACGCCAGCTCCAGCGTGGCCCGACACGCGGCAAGCAGTTGCCCGATGCGCGTCACAAGGAAGCTGAGTGCGCGATGCCGGCAACGCCACCGGATTGCCAGCCGGATTGGCGCCACCAAGCTTCGCGCATGTTCCACGGTGCCTCGGCCGTGCTGGCGACCTCGGTGCTGGCCGATAGCGGGCTGGAACACTATCGCGGCCAGTTCTCCAACCCCGGGATGTTCGCCTCGCTGCTGGGCGCGGGAATGACGCTCGCCGTCGCCAGCCGCAGGGTTTTTGACAGCCGCGACGCTTTACCGGGGCGGCGCCATCGCGCCTATCAATGGGCGCTGCTCGCTGGGCTGGCCGGTACTGGCTTTCACTTCTATAACGTCGGCAGGCGGCTTGGTGGCTTCAACTGGGGCAACGTCTTTTACGGGGCACCGCTCGGTGCCCCGTCGGCACTGGCGCTGGCTGGACTGATTGGCCTGGCGGCTGACAAACTGGCCGATCCGGGCGAGCGCGAAACCGTGGGCCGGCTGCTGTGCGTGCTGGCGGGCGCTGGTCTGGCCGGCACCAGCGCCGAGGCCGGCTTGCTGCATTTTCGCGGCGCTTTCCACAATCCGTTCATGTGGGTCCCCGTTAGCGTGCCCCCGATTGGCGCGGCGCTGCTGGGCGCGGCAGCCATTGCGCCGCCGGCGGCGCGGCGCTCGCGCCTGAGCCGCGCGTGGATGGCGCTAACTGGAACGCTGGGGCTGGCCGGAGTCGGCTTTCATGCGTTCGGCGTCGCCCGCCGCATGGGTGGCTGGCGCAACTGGACTCAGAACCTGCAGGCGGGTCCTCCCCTGCCCGCGCCGCCCGCGTTCTCCGCGCTGGCTCTGGCCGGCTACGCCGCCTTGCAGGTGCTCGAGCGGGAATCGGCGCCATGACCGATGGTGCGCGCTACCCCGGCTATCGCGTGCTGGACAAACGCGGTAGCCCATCGTGGGACGAGATAACCCGCCAAGTGGTCGAGCGGCGCATCGGCCCGGTGCCGCCGCGCCGTTACCTGAACGCTGAACAATGGCAGCTCCTCGATGCCCTGGCCGGTATACTTTTGCCGCAGCCAGAGCGCGCCGCGCCGATTCCCATCACCCCGTTCATCGATGCCATGCTGTACGAAGGCCGTAGCGAAGGCTACCGGCACGCCGACATGCCCGATGATCGCGCGGCGTGGCAATTGGGCCTGGCGGGCGTGCAAGCCGAGGCACACGCCCACCACGGCCGGCCTTTTGTCGCGCTCGATAAGCACGCGCAAACTGCGTTGTTGCAAGCGCTAGCCGAGGGCCGGGCAACCCCGTCGCTGTGGCAAGTGCCGGCCCAGCGCTTTTTCTTCGATATCCTGTTAAAAACCATGGTCGGCATCTACTACGCCCACCCAGCGGCCTGGGATGAGATCGGCTTTGGCGGCCCCGCCAGTCCGCGCGGCTATGTGCGTCTGGGCTTTGACGAAGCGGATGCTTGGGAAGCGAAGGAAGCGCGATGACGCTGGAATCCGCGCGCGCCTGTGATGGCCGCGCGCCCGATATTTTCAAGCGCGGTGGCTGGATGCCGATGCGCGAGTACAGCACCGACGACGCGGTAGACTTCACCATCGTCGGCGCAGGCGCAGGCGGCGCGACCTTGGCATGCAAGTTGGCCGAGGCAGGCTTTTCGGTCGTGGTGCTGGAGGCGGGCCCCTTCTGGCGCCCGCTGGACGACTTTGCATCCGACGAGCTCGCGCAGCAAAACCTGTACTGGACTGATGCGCGCATCACCGCCGGCGACGACCCGATCGCCTTGGGGGCCAACAACTCAGGGCGCGGCGTCGGCGGCTCCACGGTCCACTTCAGCATGGTGTCGCTGCGCTTCCGGCCCGCGTGGTTCCGTTCGCGCAGCGAGCTGGGCTACGGCATGGACTGGCCCATCAGCTATGCGGAAATCGCCCCCTACTACGCCGAGGTGGAGCAGGCGCTGTGCATTTCCGGCCCCGTTTCCTATCCTTGGGGGCCGCCACGGCCCCGCTATCCCTATCGCGAGCATGAACTGAACGCGGCCGGCCTGGTGCTGGCGCGCGGTGCTGAAAAGCTTGGTATTCCGTGGTCGGCGGTGCCGCTGGCCACCGTGTCCGCGCCGCGCGGCAGGTCGCCGCCCTGCGTCTACCGTGGTTTTTGCAATTATGGCTGCTCCACCAACGCCAAGCAGAGTGCGCTGGTGGTGTGGATTCCGCGTGCCCTGCGCGCCGGCGCCGAGGTGCGCGACCTGGCGATGGCCACCCGCATCGAGGTCGGCGCCGATGGCCGGGCGCGCGGCGTGCATTATCTGCGCGATGGCCGGCCTGTCATGCAGAAATCGCGTCACGTGGTGGTGTCCGGTTATGCGATCGAAACGCCGCGCCTGTTGCTGAATTCTGCTTGTCCGCAGTTCCCGGACGGCCTGGCCAATAGCAGCGGGCTGGTCGGCACCCACCTGACCACGCATGCCGGTCCCGGCGTGTGGGGCACGTTCGAGGAATCGATCCGCTGCTACAAGGGGCCGCCCAACATGGCACTGACGGAACACTGGAACTACCACGACGAAGGCAAGGATTTCGACGGCGGCTATTGCTTCATGAGCCAGGGGCCACTGCCACGCGCGTGGGCCCAGTTGCTGGTCAGCAGCCGCCAATTGTGGGGCGCGGCGCTGCGGCGGGAAATGCGCGACTACAATCACATCGCTGGCCTGGTGGCGGTGGCGGAGGTCGAGGCGCGCGCGCAGAACCGGGTCGAGCTGGCCGACGAGAAGGATCAGTACGGCTTGCGGATTCCGCGCGTGGTGTTTTCCTATTCCGACAACGACCGGCGCCTGCAGCGCCACGCCGGCGCCAGCATGCGCGCCGTGCTGGCGGCGGCCGGCGGGCAATCCTTATGGGACAGCACCGACACCAGTCACCTGCTTGGCACTTGCCGCATGGGCGACAACCCAGCCAACAGCGTGGTCAACGCCCACGGCCGCAGCTGGGACGTGCCCAATCTGTGGATTTGCGACGGCTCGCTGTTCCCCACCTCGGGCGCGGTCAACCCTTCGCTGACCATTCAAGCGCTTGCCTGCCTGATCGCCGACCGGATCGGTGAACTCGCCAGACGCGGCGAGCTGTAGCTATTCCGGCGGTTTCCTTGCGGCCTTAAGCCAGCCTCCCTCGAATCCGGCCTTTTTCAGCCCTGCCTTCAGATAGGTGTTTTGCCGCATCAGGGACCACGTGAACTGGTAGCGGTGGTTTTCGATCATTACCACCGTCGGGCCAACGTTGATGCCGTAATGGCAGGGCGAAACCCATCCCGCCTGGCTGCCGGTGCCGGTCTGGCAGCTGGGATTGAACGAGGCTTTGAAGCCGTAGCGGCTGGCCTCGTTCATGCACACGTGCGCAAAGTTGACCAAGGTGGGCAGGACGATGCCGGGCGCGAACGGCAGCGATGCCGTCACCGCCCATGGCGCGAGGGTGCCGTCATCCGGTCCGTGCGGCGCGCCACGGGCAGCGTAGGCCAGGAACTCGCGCTCGACACCGTTGACGGTCTTCTTGAGCGGCCCCGGCCCATCGCTGGCGCTGAGGCCCCAGCAAAACTGGTTGTAGCCGATAAAGCCCTTGGGATTGGCGATCGCGTACTTTTGCTGTACCAGCGTGGCGCGGCGGCTGTTTTCAAAATAGTCGCTGTCGTGCTGGTCCATGAAGCTGTCGCGGATGTCGCGGAAGTCTATCCACAGATGCGACATCTGATGGATGAACAGCGGTCCTGCGTACAGGTAATCCAGGCCGTAGGCCCGCTGCCAGTCAAAGCCTTTGGTCCATTCGTCATAGTGCTTGCGCTCGATGGCATGCGTCGGTGAGCCCAGCGCGAGGATGTACAAGATCATCGCTTCGCTGTAACTGCTCCAGAACGAGTCGAGGAAGCCCTGCTCCGGTTTCCAGCCGTGGCACAGCAGCCCGGAGCCGGCCAGCATCCACTGCCAGTCGACCCGCTCGTAGAGCATGGTGGCCAGTTCGCGGATGTCGCGCTCGCCTTCCGCGTCGCCGTCGAAATACTGGCCGGCGGTGAGCACGCCTGCCATCAGCACGGCCGTGTCTATGCTCGACAGCTCGCAGCCCTGCGCGCGCTGGCCGCTGTGCAGGTCGAGGAAATGGTAGTAAAAGCCCTTGAAGCCGGTGGCGACCGGACCTTCGCTTTGCTCGCTGTCGGCAAAAAAGCGCAGCGTGCGCAAGGTGATGGCGGCCGCGTCGGCGCGCTCCATGAAGCCGCGTTCGACGCCAATCGGATACGCCGTCAGCGCCATGCCTACCGCTGCCGTGCTGGCTGCACTGTCGGGCGAGGTCTTGTCCTTGATCAGGCCGTTTTCCGGATTGACCTCGTGGGTGAAGTAATCAAAGCTGTTCTTCTGCATTCGATCGAGCAAGGTATCGACCGACACGTCCAGGTTCGGCACCGGCTGCCGGTTGTCCTGTTCGCGCTCCCACCCCAGCGTGAGCAGGTTGACCGATTGCGGCGCAACGGTCACCTTGAGCGTGAGCTCGCCCATGTGCCAGTCAAAGTCGACCGGCTCCGGCTGCGGCTCGCCCGCCTTGGACAGCTGTTCAACCTGCTCGGCAGACAGATAGGTCGGCTCATCCCAGCCTTGCCACATGCGCAGCGGATTGGCGTGGTCTTCGTCGATGCGGGCGATGTGCGCCGATGTGACGTGGTAGCCCGGGCGTCCGCGCAGGCGCAGCGTGATTTCCTGCTGGGCTATCGGATGCTCCGGCATGGTCTGGTTGATCGCCAGCACGTGGCTCTCGCAGCGCTCGCGGCTCTCGTCGCCGAGTTCGCCCACCCACAGCTTCAAGGTCGGATGCGACTGCTTGACCGGATAATGATGCTGTCCCAACTTGGCCACCATCGCCAGGCCATGGTAGACCGGCTTGCGGATGCCGTGCAGGTTCATCAAGCCGAAGCCGCCCTGGAACGGCTTGCTTGGGAAATAGTTTTCCTCGAAGATGTCGGTGAAGGTCCAGTAGCTGTAGCCCTGTACCACATCGTCCACATCCATCACCACGCGCACCGCCAGTGCGGCGGCGAAGTGTTCGTCGTGCAGCAGGTCGCGCGGGTTGGAGGTGATGTTCCATTCCGTGTAATGCAGCGGCGTCTCGCCCACCATGCCGCGTGCTTCCAGGGCGGAGGTGCGCATGACGTCGAGCGGCGCCTTGGCCAGCTGGGCGCTGGAATCGGTGCCGATGCTGCCGAAACCGTCGGTGGGATAGTAATGCGTGCTGTAGAAGTCGACGGGCAAGCTGTGCTGCTCGCAATAACGGCGGAAATCAGTCAGCCAGGCATTTTTCGACGAGGCGGGCCCGCCCACGCGCAAGCGCGCATCGACGCCCTTGATGGCCTTCACGGTGGCCTTGTACATCGAAAAGTACTGTTCCTGGGTACCCTTCCAGAACGACTGCAGGTTCGGCTCGTTCCACACCTCGAAATACCATTGCGCCACCTCCCCGATGCCATAGCGGTCCACCCAGTGCTGGGCCAGCTTTTGCATCAGCGTGGCCCATTGCTCTTCGTCGGCCGGCGGCGTCACGTTGGCGCCGTAGTGGAACACCGTCTCGCCGCCCGAGGACAGCGCGCCGGGCATGAACGACAGCTCCATGAACGGACGCATGCCGATCGATAACAGAAAGTCGATGATCTGATCGGCGTTGAAGAAGGAATACAGCAGTTTCTCGTCCTGGCAGATCAAGGTGCCCATGTCGTCGTCGAGCAGGCCGTGGAAACGCACGTACTTGAACCCCAATTCCGCCTGGGCGCGCTTGAGCTGGGCTTGCCAATCGGCACGCAGCGCGGTGGTCGCGTGGCCGCTTCCCACGCACAGGCGCCACGGATGATGGAGCGGCGCGGCCCCACCATTAAGGTCGGCTTCGAATGAGTTTTTCATAAGCAGCGACTGTACCAAGCCCACCTTGCGCGCGACGTTCGCTAACGCACATAAGCGGGCCCCCACGGCCGGCGCGCGCGGCGCGATGCCGGTCACTGTTAGATCAGTGACAGACCGCAGGGGACACGCGGCGTACAACTGGCAGGAGATCAAGCCGTACCAACTCATCGAGAAGGAGCCTCACAATGAGCAGTCCGACAGCGAGCAGGCCGGATGGCCCTGAAGTGGTGGTCATCACCGGCGCTTCCGCCGGCATTGGGCGCGCGACGGTGCGCGCGTTTGCCGAAACCGGCGCCCACATCGCGCTGCTGGCACGCGACCGCGCGCGCCTGCAAGAAGCCCAAAAGGAAGTCGAGCAGCTTGGCGGCAAGGCCCTCTGCATCTGCGTCGACGTGGCCGATGCCGATCAAGTCGAGGCTGCCGCAAGCCGGGTGGAGGACGAGCTGGGCCCGATCGATATCTGGGTTAACAACGCCATGGCCACCATCTTCGCGCCTTTCGACAAGATTTCCAGCGAAGACTACCGCCGGGTGACCGACGTGACCTACCACGGTTTTGTCTGGGGCACGATGGCCGCGCTCAAGCGCATGCGCCCGCGCAACCGCGGCACCATTGTGCAAGTCGGTTCGGCGCTGGCCTACCGCGCGATTCCCTTGCAGTCGCCCTACTGCGGCGCCAAGCACGCGATCAAGGGCTTTACCGAGTCGGTGCGCACCGAACTGTTGCACGATAAAAGCAAGGTACACATCACGATGGTCGACATGCCGGGCGTGAACACCACGCAATTTGGCTGGTGTAAGACCACCCTGCCGAACGAACCCAAGCCCATGGGCACCTACTTCCAACCTGAAGTCGCCGCCAGGGCGATCCTGTGGGCCGCGCATGCCAGGCGGCGCGAGGTCTGGGTCAGCCTGCCTGCATCGATGGCCATCGTCGGCGAAAAGTTCGTGCCCGAGCTGCTCGACCGCTACCTGGGCAAGGTCGGCGTCGACGGCCAGCAGACGGGGGAACCCATCGATCCGGCGCGGGTCGACAACTTGTGGCAGCCGGTGCCTGGGCCATACGGCGCGCACGGCACCTTCGACAAGGGCGCCCACACCCGGAGTCCGGGCCTGTGGCTGAGCATGAACCGCAACTGGTTGCTTGCCGGCGTCGCCGCCATTGCTGGCCTGGCCGGGGCGAGCGCGCTGCACAAAACACTGGCGAAATCCTGAGCCGTGGCCGAGAACTATTCAACTGAAAAAGCGAGGCGATCATGAGCAAGACTGTGGGTGACTTCTTTGTCGAACGACTGTATGACTGGGGTGTGCGCAAGATTTTCGGCTATCCGGGCGATGGCATCAATGGCGTGCTTGGCGCACTGAACCGCGCCGACAAGAAAATCGAATTCATCCAGGCCAGGCACGAGGAAATGGCGGCCTTCATGGCGTGCGCGCATGCCAAGTTCAGCGGCGAACTGGGAGTGTGCCTGTCCACCGGCGGCCCTGGCGCAACGCACCTGATCACCGGCTTGTACGACGCCAAGATGGATCACACGCCGGTGCTGGCCATTACCGGGCAGGCGCCGCGCACGGCGCGTGGCGCGCATTACCAGCAGGAGCTCAACCTGGCGCGCATGTTTGCCGACGTCGCCGACTATGTCCACGAGCTTGAGACGCCATCGCAAATTCGCCACCTGACCGACCGCGCCATCCGCACCGCCATGGCGCGCAATGGCGTGTCGGTGCTGGTGCTGCCGGCCGACGTGCAGGAATTGCCGTACGAAACGCCGGCCCGCAAGCACGGCACCGTCCTGTCCGGTATTGGGTACCAGCGGCCCACGGTCGTGCCCCATGCCTTGGACTTGCAGCGCGCCGCCGATGTGCTCAATGCGGGCAAGAAGGTGGCCATCCTGGTGGGCGCCGGTGCGCTGGGGGCCACCGACGACGTCATCCTCGTGGCCGACCGGCTCGGCGCCGGTGCGGCCAAAGCCTTGCTGGGCAAGGGTGTGCTACCGGACGACCTGCCCTGGGTGACCGGGGCCATCGGCTACCTGGGCACCAAGCCCAGCTACGAGCTGATGATGGAGTGCGACACACTGCTGATGATAGGCACGGGTTTCCCATACACCGAATTCCTGCCTGAAGAAGGCAAGGCACGCGCGGTGCAGATCGATATCGACGCCAGCATGCTGAGCATTCGTTATCCGGCCGAGGTCAACCTGCATGGCGACACCGCGGCCACCTTGCAAGCGCTGCTGCCGCTGCTGGAGCAGCGCGCCTCCACCGACTGGCGCGACACCATCGCCAGCAACCTGAAGGACTGGTGGGCCACGCTGGAGGACCGCGCCATGCAGCCGGCCAAGCCCATCAACCCGCAGCGGGTGGCCTGGGAACTGTCGCCGCGCCTGCCCGAGCACGCCATTATCACCAGCGATTCGGGCTCCTGCGCCAACTGGTATGCGCGCGATTTGCGTATCCGGCGCGGGCAGTTGTGTTCGCTCTCGGGCGGGCTGGCCTCGATGGGCGCGGCGGTGCCGTATGCCATTGCCGCCAAGTTCGCCCATCCGGACCGGCCTGTCATAGCCCTGGTGGGCGATGGCGCCATGCAGATGAATAATATGGCCGAGCTGATCACCATCGCCAAATACTGGAAGCGCTGGGCCAACCCGCATTTGATTGTCTGCGTCTTTAACAATGAGGATTTGAACCAGGTGACGTGGGAGCAGCGGGTCATGCAGGGCGATCCGAAGTTCAACGCGACCCAGCAGATACCGGATGTGCCCTACCACACCTTTGCCGAACTGATCGGCTTGAAGGGGATCTTCTGCAATGAACCGGACCGGGTCGGCGCAGCGTGGGAAGCCGCGCTGGCGGTGGAGCGGCCGGTGCTGCTGGAGTTCAAGACCGATCCGGAAGTGCCGCCGCTGCCTTCGCATATTTCGCTGACCCAGGCCAAGCAGTTCGCCACCGCCGCATTGAAGGGCGACCCGCACGAGAAGAGCATGCTGATAGGCGCGGCGCGTCAACTGTTCAGCGGCATTTTCCCGACCGATAAATCCTGAGTCATTTCGTCACGAATGAGTCGGGAAAGGAAGCCGCGATGATAAAGATTGCCAGCATTTTCGATCTCGAACGCGCGGCGCAGGCGCGCTTGCCGGCGGTCCTGTTCGACTACGTCCACGGCGGCTCCGAGCAGCAGATCACACTGCAGCGCAACCTGGACGACCTGCGTGCGCTGGCGTTGCGCCAGCACACGCTGCGCAACGTGGGCCGGCGCAGCATGTCGGTCACGATGGTGGGCGAGCAGGCCCGCATTCCCCTGGCCATCGGTCCGACCGGGCTGGCCGGCATGACGTGGCCCAATGGCGAGGCCGAGTCGGCGCGCGCAGCCGCCAGCTTCGGCGTGCCCTACTGCCTGTCGACCATGTCGATCTGCTCGATCGAGGATGTCGCCAAGGCAAGCGGAAAACCCTTCTGGTTCCAGCTGTACCTGATGAAAGAGCGCAAGATCAACGAGAGCCTGATCGACCGGGCCCAGCGCGCCGGCTGCACGGCGCTGGTGCTCACGCTCGACCTGCACGTGCAGGGCAAGCGCTGGGCTGATGAAAAGCACGGGCTGGGCGTGCCGCCCGAGATGTCCGTGCGCAATGTCTGGGACATGGCCAGCCATCCACGCTGGCTGCTGAGCATGATCAAAAGCCAGCGCCACACCTTTGGCAATTTGCAAGGCGAAGTCAAGCAAGCGAAGAATGTGCAGGCGCTGACGGAGTGGGTGGAGAGCCAGTTCGACCCGTCGTTCGACGCCGACAGCGTGCGCTGGGTGCGCGCGCGCTGGAAAGGCAAGCTGATCCTCAAGGGCATCATGCATCCGGACGATGCGCGCCAGGCGATCGATCTGGGCGCCGATGCCATCATCGTCTCCAATCACGGCGGCCGCCAGCTTGACGGCGCGCCCTCCTCCATCTCCGTGTTGCCGGGCATTGCGGAGGCGGTGGGCGGGCAAATCGAAGTGTTGTTCGACGGCGGCATCCGCACCGGATCGGACATCGTCAAGGCGCTGGGTCGCGGCGCCAGCGGTTGTCTGTCGGGACGCGCCTGTTTGTATGGATTGGCCGCAAACGGTTGCGAAGGTGTCCATACCGCGCTGTCGCTGTTCGAGCAGGAACTGGCGGACTGCATGGCCTTGACGGGCCTGAGCAGTGTGCACGATATCGCGCCCGGCGTGGTCACTGCCCAGCCTTCGCTGGTGATGCAAGGCTGAGCCGCCGATTCAGCGCAGCACTGGTGCGATCTGCTGAGGGCGCTGGTAGGGAGCGACATAGCGTTCGCGCGTAAAGTAGTCCGTGCTCGACAGCGCGAACAGGATCGCCAGCGTGGCCATTGCAGTGATCGCGGTCAGCCGTATCAACACGTGGCTGCTGCGCAGGCGCATGAAAAACAGCATCACCAAGCCCGCCTTGAGCGCGGCGATGCTCAGGTTCAGCACGCTATTCCACGCACCCAGTTGCAGCAAGGCGCTGGCCGCCGTGGCCGCCAACAGCAGCAGCAAGGCGGTCCACACCACGATGAGCAGCCTGTACTGTTTCATTTCAGCCTCCCGCCCGCCCGAGCAGATACAGCAGTGGATAGAGGAAGATCCACACCACGTCGACAAAGTGCCAGTACAAGCCGGTCAGTTCGACCGCCAGCGCATGCTGGCCACGGCTCCGCACGGCCAGGCCCAGGCACAGCACGCAGCCAACGGCCAAGTGCAGCGCGTGCAGCGCGGTCATCGCAAAGTAGAGTAGAAAAAACAGCTGCATGCCGTGCAAGCGATCCAGCGAAATTGCATCCGCAGGCGCGAAACCGCGGCCGGGAAACAGATGCTCGGCGAACTCGTGCTGGTATTCGATGCCCTTGATGGCAAGGAAAGCCAGACCCAGCAAGGCGGTCGCGCTCAACCACCACTGAGTGCTGCGCTGTGCCCGCGCGCGCTCGGCGGCCACGGCCATGCACAGGCTGCTGGTGAGCAGGATGGCGGTGTTGACAGTACCCAGCAACATGTCCGTGTGGCGGCTTGCCGCGGCGGCCGCGTCCGGGAAATGCGTGCGCACGTAAACGTAGCCCAAAAAGAGCGGCCCGAACAACAGCAATTCCGTGGCCAGCAATATCCAGAGCGCAAACGTGGCTGCGTGCTCGGGCTCGCCACGCTCGGCAATCTCGGATGTTTGCGCGGTGCTCACGCCGGTTCTCCCTGCTCGGGGTAATCATAAGGCGGGCGCGTCACCATTGGCGGCCGCTCGAAATTGTGGGTGGGCGGAGGCGAACTCGTTTCCCATTCCAGGCCTGTGGCCTGCCACGGATTATTACCGCTGGGCTTGCCCTTGAACAGCGACCAGCCCAGATAGATCAGCGGCAGCAGATATCCCACCGCCAGCAGCGCAGCGCCGCACGAGGAAACCAGATGCAGCACCTGGAACTCGGGAGGATAGCTGTGGTAGCGGCGCGGCATGCCCTCGTAGCCGAGCAGGAATTGCGGGAAAAAGGTCAGGTTGAAGCCGACAAAGATGATCAGGGCGGCCGCCCTGCCCCAGGCTTCGGAATAAAGCCGGCCCGTCATTTTCGGCCACCAGAAGTGCAGCGCGCCGAAGTAGGCCATGACCGATCCGCCGACCATGATGTAGTGGAAGTGCGCCACCACGAAGTAGGTGTCGGACAAATGCACGTCCAGTGCCAGCGCGGCCAGGAACAGGCCGGTCAGCCCGCCTATGGTGAACAGGCCGACAAAGCCGAGCGCATACAGCATGGGCGCGCTGAAAGTGATCGAGCCCTTGTACAAGGTGGCGGTCCAGTTGAATACCTTGACCGCCGAGGGAATGGCCACCATGAACGAGAGCAGCGAGAACACCATGCCGGCATACACCGACTGGCCGCTGACAAACATGTGGTGCCCCCACACCAGAAAGCCGATGATGCCGATGCCGAGGATGGCGTAGGCCATGAAGCGGTAGCCAAACACGCGCCGGCGCGCAAAGCATGGAATGATTTCGCTGGCCACGCCCATGGCCGGCAGGATCATGATGTAGACCGCCGGATGCGAATAGAACCAGAACAAGTGCTGGAACAGCAGCGGATCGCCGCCCAGCGCGGGATCGAACAGCCCGACCTGGAAGACGCGCTCGATGCCGACCAACACCAGCGTCATCGCCAGCACCGGCGTGGCCAGCACCAGAATGATGGAGGTGGCGTAATTGGCCCACACGAACAGCGGCAGCCGGAACCAGCCCAGGCCCGGGGCGCGCATCGTGTGGGTGGTGACGATGAAATTAATGCCGGTCATGATGGACGAGAAGCCGACGATCAGCACGCCCAGCAGGGCCAGCACCACGTTGGAGTTGGAGAACATCGTTGAGAACGGCGTGTAGAACGTCCAGCCGGTATCGACCCCGCCCGCGATCAGGGCCCAGATCGTGAACATGCCGCCGATCACATACACATACCAGCTGGCCAGGTTCAGGCGCGGGAAGGCCAGGTCGCGCGCGCCGATCATCAACGGCAGCAGGAAGTTGCCCAGCACGGAGGGAATCGAAGGGATCAGGAACAGCCACACCATGATCACGCCGTGAGCGGTGAACAGCTTGTTGTACGTCTCCGCCGAGACCAGGTCGCCCTGCGGCGTGGCCAGTTCGATGCGTATCAGCGCCGCCGCCACGCCGCCGAGGAAGAAAAAGGTCGTGATGGCGATCGCGTACAGGATGGCGATGCGCTTGTGGTCGTGCGTGCCCAGCCAGGACCACAGCGAGAACTTCCCGCCAAGGTAGCCCAGATCGATTGCTTCGGTCGCGCTAGCGGGTATGCTGCGGTGTACTGCGCTCGTCATGCGCGCTCTCCTTGATGTATTCAATGATGGCCAACAGGTCTTCCTCGCCGATCTGGCCGGCAAACGACGGCATGATGGGCGCATAGCCCGCCACCACGTCCTTGTGCGGCAGCAGGATGGAATCGCGCACATAGGTGGCGTCGGCGGTCAGTTCGCGGCCGTCCTGCAAATGGACGCGGCGGCCGATCAGCCCGCGCAGGTCCGGCGCATGGACGGTCGAGCCGGCCGAGTGGCAGCCGCTGCAGCCAAAGCGGCGGAACAGCGCGAAGCCGCGCGCGGCCATGCCCGGCACCGACGGCCCCTGCTGCAGCCAGCGGCCAAACTCGGCCGGCGGCATGACCACGATGCGCCCGCTCATGGTGGCATGCTCGGTGCCGCAGAACTCGGCGCAAAACAAATGGTAGACACCCACCTTGCTGGGCGTGAAATAGATCGATGTGTAGCGTCCAGGCAGTACATCCTGCTTGACGCGGAACGCGGGCACGAAAAAGCTGTGGATCACATCCTGCGACGTCATCACCATGCGCACCGGCTGGCCGGCAGCCACGTGCAGCTCGCCCACTTCGCGCCGCCCGTTCGGATGTTCCGCCTTCCACATCCATTGCTTGGCCACCAGGTAGATGGGCGTCGCGTCCGGGTTGGGCCGGTACAGACTGGCGTAATCGTAGGCGGCCCAGCCGAAGACGGCAAAAAACAGCAGCAGCGGCGCCACGATCCAGATCACTTCGACGGTGCGGTTGCCGCTGGGGGGATGCTGGCGGCCAGCGCTGGAACCGGCGCGGTAGCGGATGCAGAACCAGGTGACGAGCACGAACAAAATGAGCGCAACCAGGCCGGTCATGATCAGCGTGGTCAGGGCCAGCGCGTCGAAGCGGGCCGCGCTGGACGAGGCGCTGGCGGGCAGCCAGTGGAAGTCGCTGTTCATGCCAGCCTCCGCCGCCGGCGAACCAGGGCCGCCAATCCCAGCAACAGCAGCGTGGCCAGGGCGCCGGCGCGCACCAGCCATAGCGCCGCAACGCTGTGGCGTCCGCTGGTGGGGTCGAAGTGCGCGCACAGCAACAGGAACTGCTCGCCCAGACTGGTGTCGAACCTGCCCGCGCCGGCATCGCGCACGGCAAGGCGCAAGGCCGCCGGCTCGAAACGCAGGCCGGGGAAAAAGCGCGCTACCCGGCCATCGGGGCTGGCCACGATGAATCCTGCCGCGTGGGCCAGTTCGCCTGTGGTGGGATCGCGGCTGCTGCGATAGCCGATCGCGTTGGCAAACGCGGCGCTGGCCGCTGTAGTGCCCGACAGCAGATGCAGGTCCTGCGCGCCGCCGGGCAATATGGCGGCGTAGGCTTGCTTGCGCGCGGCGGCCAAGGCAGGCGTGTCCGCCGGGTCGATCGATACGCCGGCCAGCCGGTACGCGCCAGGGGACAAGCCGCTCAGGGCCAACGCTTGCAGCACACCTTCAAACAGTGTCGAACACAGATTGCGGCAGCTGTAATAGCCAGGCACCAGCACTACCGGAACGCGGCCGAACAGCGCCCCCAGGCGCAACTGTCGGCCGTTCTCGTCGACAAACACGGCGTCCAGCGGCAGCGGCGCCCCCGCTTTCGGCGCAAACGCGGTGACTGGCTGCGGCGGCAGGGCCAGTGGCGCGGCCCGCACAGCGGACGCGGCAAGCAGCAGGCACAGGCACATGATGACGGACAGTTTCTGGCTCATCGGCGCTGCTCCGTGGCGGCCCGCTCGGCCATCAGCCGCATCGCTTGCTCGACCGGAATGCGGGCGACGCCGGCATTCTGGTCGACCCAGCCATAGCTGTTGACCAGGCGCTGCTTGTCCGCTTCATAGGTCGCGCGTGCCGGTTGCGGGGCCGCCTCCAGCGCGGGCGCAGCCGGACGCGTGCCGGGCGCATTGGGTCCGCCAAACCCTCCCTGTGGGCGCAGCATTTCACGCGCGCCCCACGCCGCACCGAGCGCAAAAAGGACGCCGCCGACAATGGCCGCCCCACCCCAGGCCAGCGCACGCGCGTGCAGGCCGCTGTCTTCATCGGACTCATTGACCTTTCCCGCTTCGGCAGGCTGCTGCGGTGTCTCAGACATACCGGCCCTCCATGCGATGGCCGGCCCAAACCAGCCATAACGAAGCAAATGCCACGGCCAGCGTGGGCGCCAGCCATAGCGCGGATGTTCCCAGCGTTCCGACCGACGGCAACACCAGCCACCAGCAATCGAGCAAATGGGCGGCGAGCAAGCCCCAGGCCAGCACGCCCATCAGCGACGGCGCGCGTTTGGCGCGGCGCGACAGCAGCAGCATCAGCGGCGCCGCCAGATGAAAAACCGCCAGAACCCACGCCACGCCCACCCACAAGGCCGTGGAGCGGCGCGCGTACCAGACAATCTCGTGCGGCAGATTCTCGGCCCAGATGATGAGGAACTCCACGTAAGCCAGATACGCCCAGCCAAGCACGTACATCAGCAGCAGATTGCCCAGGTCGGGCAACTGCTTGCGCGCCGCTTCGCGCTTGAGCAAGGCCACCGCCAGCGCCATGCCGGTCAACATCTGGCCGCTCAGCGCGAGCCAGCCGAACACGCTGGACGACCATTCCGGCTGCAGCGACATGATCCAGTCGACCGAGGCCAGTCCGAGCGAGAACACGTAGGCCAGCAACCCAAACGCTGCCATGCCGGGCGAGCGGCGCAGCGCCGGCTTGCACGCCAGCCAGGACAGCAGACTCCACAGCGCCAGCCAGACCAGCGCGCGCGCGATAAAAAAGGGCCGCGACAGCCACCAGGCCTTGAACTCCGGCGCGCTGAATTCGGCGTGCCAGTCGATGCTGTGCGCGGCCCAGGGATAGAGCGTGTCCATGCCGGCCAGCAGCGGCAGGAACAGCAGACACCACAGCGGAACGAGGCGCGCACGCTCCAGCATGTCTCCGCGGATCACTTCGCCCCAGGCGCCGCCGGTCAGGTTGTGCAGCCAGACATTGGCCAGCCCGCCCATCAGCACGCCGATGCCAAACCACCACGCCGCCAGATAACACGCAAAAAAGGTGCGCGGCGCCAGCCACCAGCCCAGCAGGGCCAGTGCGACGGCGCCGGCAAGCAGCAGCAAGCGCTTCATCGCTTGCCTCCCGCCGGTAGCTGGTCCCTCAGGGCGGGCGGCAAGCTGGCCGCCTTGGCATTTTGGCTCAGCTGCAAGGCGCGAATATAGGCGACGATGGCCCAGCGGTCGGCCGGCTCGACCCGGTCCGCATACGGAAACATCACGCCGTAGCCGTTGCTGATGACATCGTAGAAGTGGCGGTCCGGCGCATTGCGCAAGCGGTCGCTGTGGTACGACGGCGGCGCCGGAAAGCCGCGCCGCACGATCAGCCCGTCGCCATCGCCCGCGATGCTGTGACAGGCCGCGCAATAGATGTTGTAGCGCTGCTGGCCGCGCCGCAGCAAGGCCATATCGACCGGATACGGAATGCGCCCGGCCGCCTGGGCCGCGACGTCCGCGCGCACTGCCTGCTGCCCTGCCCGACCGCCGGTGCTGTCGGCGAAATCTCCGCGTGCGTTGGGCTGGGTACCGGCGGGCGGCGTCCGGGCCGAGGTACCGTCGGCGAACAGCTTGCTGGCCGCGAAGGGACGATAGCGCGGCTGGTCGTACATGTCCTGCTTGGCCTTTTCGCAACCGGCCGCCAGCGTCAGAGAAAACAGCAGCAAGCCCAGGCGCTTCATGCCGGCACCTCGCGCACCAACAAGGGCTGCAAGCTGCGCAGCAACTGCTCGCTCCGGTCGCGGGCAAAAGCCGGATCGCTGACGGTCAAGCACAAATAAAACCGGTTACGGCTGGCAAGCTCGAATTCTTCCACCGCAAACAGCGGATGGTACAACTTGGGCAAGCCGTTGAGCAGCAGCATGCCGAACACCGCGGCCAGCGCGGCGCCCAGGATGGTGAACTCGAAGGTGGCCGGGATGAACGACGGCCAGCTGTGCAAAGGCCGTCCGCCGACATTGATGGGATAGTCGATGACCGCCGAATACCACTGCATGAAATACGTGCCGGCGCCGCCAAGCAGGCCGCCGATCAGGGTGATCAGCGGCACGTGGTTGCGCTTGAGGCCCACCAGTTCGTCCAGGCCTTCCAGCGAAAACGGCGAGTAGGCTTCGAAGCGACGAAAGCCGTGTTCGCGCACCGCACGGGCGGCCGCCATCAACGCCTCGGCGGTGGAAAATTCCGCCAGCAAGCCGTACAGGGGCGCACTCATGCCGGCTCCCGCGCACTGTCGCGCACCAGGCCGCGCATTTCCGCCATTGAAATGGCTGGCAGGAAGTGCACGAACAGCAGGAACAGCCACACGAACAACGCCACCGAGCCCAACAACTGCACCCAGTCCCATACGGTCGGGTAGAACATGCCCCAGGCGGAAGGCAGGAAATCCTGGTGCAGGGAGGAGACGACAATCAGGAAACGCTCCATCCACATGCCAAGGTTGATGACCAGACTGAGCACAAACAGCGTGGGCACATGATGGCGCAACCGCCGCCACCACAGCAGTTGCGGCAACACCACGTTACAGGCGAGCATGCTCCAATAGATAGGCGCATAGGCGCCGACCCAGCGGTCGACGGTGACGTGGCGCTCGTACACATCGCCGCTGTAGAAGGCGGTGAAGATTTCCGCCGCGTAGCCGTAGGCCACCATCGCGCTCGTGGCCAGCAGCACCTTGCCGGCATTGGCCAGATGACGCTCGGTGATGAAGTCCTTGAGCCCGAAGAAATGCCGCAGCGGTATGGCCAGGCTCAGCACCATGGCAAAGCCGGAGAACAAGGCGCCAGCGACAAAATACGGCGGGAAGATGGTCGAATGGTAGCCGGGGGTATTGCCAATCGCGAAGTCCAGCGCCACGATCGTATGCACCGACACCACCAGCGGCGTGGCCAGGCCGGCCAGCAGCAGATAGGCTGTTTCGTAACGCGCCCAGTGGCGCGCTTCGCCGCGCCAGCCCAGCGCGAGCAATCCATACACCACCTGCTTGCCGCGCTGGCCGTGGCGCCCTGCCCGGTCGCGCAAGCTGGCCAGATCGGGCAGCAGCCCGACGTACCAGAACATCAGCGACACCAGCAGGTAGGTACTGATGGCGAAGAAATCCCATACCAGCGGACTGCGCCACTGCGGCCACAGGTTCATGATGTTCGGATACGGCACCAGCCAGTAGAAGAACCAGGGCCGCCCCAGGTGCAGAATGGGAAAAATGCCGGCGATGCCGGCCGCGAACAGGGTCATGGCCTCGGCAAAGCGGTTGATCGATGTGCGCCATTTCTGCCGCAGCAGCAACAGCACGGCGGAGATGAAGGTGCCGGCATGGCCGATACCGATCCACCAGACGAAGTTACCGATCGCAAAGCCCCACGCCACCGGAATGTTGACGCCCCAAATGCCCACGCCCTCGACGAACAGCCATACCATGGCGCCGAAAAACGCCAGCACGCCGATGAAGGTCAGTCCGAACGCGGTCCACCAGACCTTGCCGAAGGAGCGGTCAAGCACGATGCCGGCGATTTTATCGGTGACGCTGGCATAGTCGTAACCGGCCCGCAACACCCCGGTGTCCCGCGACACGGGCTGGCCTGCGCGATGATGTTCGGTACTCATTCGAGCTCCGGATCCGGGTTGATCACGCGCGCGGCGTAGGTGGTGCGCGGCTGGGTGTTCAGTTCGGCAAGCAGCGCGTAGTCGAGCGTGGCCTGCTTGGCTTTGACCACTTCGCTGGCGGGATCGTTCAAGTTGCCAAAAACGATGGCGCGGGTCGGACAGGCGGCCTGGCAGGCGGTGACCATTTCACCGTCGGCAATCGGACGCCCCAGCTTTTCAGCGTCGATCCGCGCGTGCGTGATGCGTTGCAGGCAGTAAGTACATTTTTCCATCACGCCGCGCTGGCGCACCGTGACGTCGGGATTGCGCAGCGCCTTGAGTTGTTCGACATCCGTCGGCGAATACTGCAGGAAGTTGAACCGCCGGACCTTGTACGGACAATTGTTGGAGCAAAAGCGAGTGCCGACGCAGCGGTTGTAGACCTGCACATTCAAGCCTTCGCTGTCGTGCATGGTGGCGCCAACCGGGCACACTTCCTCGCACGGCGCCTTTTCGCAATGCATGCACGGCACCGGCTGGAACAGGGTGCGTCCTTGCGAGCGGTAGCGGTCCACGCGTATCCAGTGCATGATCCGTCCGCGAACGACCTCTTCTTTGCCGACAACGGGAATATTGTTTTCGGCCTGGCAGGCAATGGTGCAGGTGCCACAGCCAATGCAGGCGTTGAGGTCGATCGCCATGCCCCATTTGTAATCCTTGTAGGGCACGGCCGGATACAGCGAGGCATCCGGCGCCTGCTGGCGTTTGAGCGCGCGGGCAAAGCCGGGCTGCTGGCCGAACGTGGCCAGGTCGGCAAAGCGCACGATGTCGCGTCCGTGCATGTCCACCTCGTGCTGGCGCAGGGCGAGCTGATGCCGGGCGCCGGTCCGCACCAGGCTGGCGCGCAGGCCGCCGCCCAACGCGGCCACGGTGCGCAGCCGGTAGGTATCGAAGCCGACGTTCTCGCCCACCGCACCGCCGGCCCGCCGTCCGTAGCCCAGTGGCAGGGTCAAACTGTCCTCGGCCTGTTCCGGCGACACCAGCACCGGCAGCGTGATGAAGCGGCCTTCCACGGTGACGCGCACCATGTCGCCGGTCTCCAGGCGGTGGTACGCGGCGGTCGCAGGGCCGAGCAAGGCGGCGTTGTCCCAAGTGAGGCTGGTCAGCGGGCGCGGCAACTCCTGCAGCCAGCCATTGTTGGAAAATTCGCCGCCATCGACGGCGGCATCGGCAGCAAAGATGACTTCGATCCCCCCGGCTGCGGGCGGCGGCGCGCTGACCGCGGCAGCGGCCGTGACTTGTACCGGCGCCGCCGCGCTGTTGGCGACCACGCCAGTGCGCAAGCTGTCCTGCCAGAACTGGTCGAAATGCTCGCCAGCGTGCTTCTGCCATTGCCGCCGGACCAGCGCGTAACCGCCCTGCTCCCCCTCGCCCAGCAGCATCGCCAGCAAGGCGTGGCTGGAACGGCCGTCGTACAGCGGCGCGATCAGCGGCTGCACGATGGTGGCGGTGCCGTCATGGGCGCGGGCGTCGCTCCAGTGTTCATAGCAGTGCGTGAGCGGCAGGTGCCAGTGCGACAGGCGGGCCGTCTCGTCCAGGTACAGGCCGAGATGGGCGCTGAACGGCACTTGGCGCAACGCACGGGCGAAGTCCAGCTCAGCCGGCGCGTTGTAGACGGGATTGGTGTCGAGCATCAGCAAACTGTCGACTGTGCCCGCATGCATGTCCCTGGCCAGTTCGGCGATCGATTCAAGATGGGCCGGCGCGCTCGCGGCGACCGGCTCGATGTGCAGGACGGTCTGCCCGGTATTGCCGAGCATGACATTGAGCCGATGCACCATGGCCCGCGCCGCGTTCGACAAGCTGGCGCCGGCAACGATGACGCCTTTTCCGCGCTGTGAGGCCAATGCTTTGGCAACCGCGGCCTCCCATTGTTCGATGGCCTTGCTGGGCGCGGCTCCCGCCGGCGCGGCGGCGCCCAGCCGCGCGGCGATGCGCCACAGGGCGCGTTCGATGTAGCGTGGTGCCAGCGCGATGCGGTTGTCGGCAAAGGCGCCGGTGATGCTGGCGCTGGCTTCCATGGCATACAACCGGTTGGCGCCGGGAGCCGCGCCCAGGCGCCGGCTGGCGGTAAAGTCGCGCGCATGGGCGATGGCACCGGGCCAGTTGCCGAACAGGTCGGCGTCAAGCGTGAGCACCACGGCGGCGCGGTCGAGCCGGTACAAGGTGTCGAGCGGACGGCCAAAGGCCAGGCGTGTGGCCAGCGCGGCACCGTCATCATGCAAGGGATCGGCCGCATGCCAGCGCGCCTCGGGATACTTGCCCAGCAGCGCCTGCAACTGGCCTGCCAGCGTGGGCGAGCTCACCTCGCCGGTGAGGATGCGCAGCCCGGCCCCGCCATTACTGTCGAACCGCGCGCGGCGCGCGTTGAGCGCGCCTGCAAACGCGCCCCAGCTGGACGGCTGCGCGTTTTCGCGCACCGCTTGCGAACGATCGGGGTCCCACAATTGCAACACCGACGCCTGCGCGAACACATCGGTGGCGCCCTGGCTGACCGGGTGCGCGGGGTTGCCCTCGACCTTGGTCGGGCGGCCCATGTGGCTCTCGACCAGCACCCCGTGCGCCAACCCGCGCCGGACATAGGCGGTGGCATAGAACACAGGGCGGCCGGGCACCATATTTTCCGGCATGTCCACGTAGGGCACGATGGTTTCGGCGGGCGGCCCGCTGCAGCCGGCTCCGGCCAGCGCGGCGCTGGCGGCCATCAGCTGCAGCATCCGGCGCCTGCCGGGGCTCTCGACAGGCGCGATGGGGATGGTGGGACGGCGCGTCATCGGTGGCAGGTGGAGCAGTTGGTCAGCGCATTGGCGTCGCGCAGATGATAAATGCGGCTTAGCTGGCGCATCTCGTCTTCGGTCAAGGGACGCTGCGGCGCCATGGACAACACCTGCGACAGCGGGCGCACGTGCTTGGGTGCGCTGCGGTGACAGGACAGGCACCACTGCATGTTGAGCGACGACGCACGCCAGGTCAGCGGCATCTGGTCGATCTGGCCGTGGCACTCGATGCAGGCCACCCCCTTGTTGACGTGGATGTCGTGCTCGAAATAGGCGAAGCCGGGCAGATCGTGCACGCGGGTCCAGGCGATCGGGCGCCCGGTGCGCAGGCTCTCATGCAGCGGCGCCAGCGCTGGCGAATCCACGTACAGCTGGGAGTGGCAGGTAAGGCAGATGGTGGTGGAAGGCATGCCGGCAAAGCTGGATTTCTCCACCGAGGTATGGCAGTAGCGGCAATCGATGCCGTCGTCGCCGACGTGATGCTTATGGCTGAAGCGGATCGGCTGGTCGATCGGTTCCAACGCCACGTGGGCCGGGTCCATCCGCCACTTGGCAAGCGCAATCGTGGCGATGCCCAAGAGCAGCAAGGCCAAAAGCGCCAGTTTAATTACAAGAACCGCAGGTTGGGAAAACGTGGGGGTCATCTGGCACCGGCTGAATGTGTAGTTCTGTGCAGTCAGTATAGCCACGGTGGCAAGTGCGGCTCGCACGTTTGCGCCAGGGCGAAGTATTCGTAGAGCGGGATGGCCTACAAGTCCGCCAGCGGGATGTCGGCACCTGCGGTGCCCGCCTCCAGCGCCGTAATGAGGATGTTCAAATCGTGCCCGAGGCGCGCCAGCGTCGCCGCGTCCAAGGTCGCCAGCGCGTCGGGAAGCACGCCGGAAAAAGGTGTCGGGGCACTGGCAAGACGTAGTTCGCCCGCCGGCAGCAAAGTAACGGTCACCGCACGCCGGTCCGCGCCGTTTCGGTCCAATCAGCGACCGCATCTAAAATTCAATGCTCTGTGGACTTATCACTGGTAGACGACAGCAGTGCCGAATGCAATGCGTCGGCAGTAAACGGCTTGATCAGGAATGTCCCGCCAAGCCTGCGGACCTCGCCTCCAACCCTGCCATCACCGGACGCGAATATCAGCTTCAGCGTCGGATGATGGCGCCGAAGCCGGTGCGCTAGAGCCAGCCCGTCCATCCCTCCTGGCAGATTTATGTCGGTAAAGAGGACGTCAAAAGACTGGGACGAAAATAGCTGCAGCGCGGCCTCAGCACTTTTCACAGCGGTCACTTCCCAGTCCATCAGCTCTAGCAAATCCGCAGTAACTTGGAGCGCATCCGCGTCGTCTTCGATTAGCATGATGCGCCTTCCCGGCATGGGCATATGCTTGGCCGCATCAGACTCACCTAGCAGTTGGCGCAACTTGCGTGCAAGGTCTTCCCGGCGATAGGGTTTGGACAGCAAGTGTACGCCGGCATCCAGACGCCCTCCATGGACGATTGCATTTTGCGTGTATCCAGAAGTGAACAACACTTCCAGATTCGGCAGCAAGGATTTTGCCTGACGTGCCAATTCGGTACTCTTGATGGCCCCCGGCATTACGACATCGGTAAAAAGCAAGTCGCAGTGCACGCCGGCGCTCAACACGGCCAGGGCCGAGTCCGGATTATCGGCCTTTAGTACTTTGTAGCCGAAGCTGCGTAACGTTTCGACGACAACGCCCTGTACCGCCAGATCATCCTCCACCACCAGTATGGTCTCCGTGCCGCCGCTGATCTCCGCATTCAAGGGAGCCTGCACGCTGGTTTCCTCCTCATGAGAGCGAGGGAAATACATTCGAACGGTGGTGCCGTTACCCGGCTCGCTGTATATGCGGAAATGGCCGCCACTTTGTTTAACGAAACCGAAAGCCATGCTCAGCCCAAGTCCGGTTCCCCTGCCTTCCGATTTTGTGGTGAAAAACGGTTCAATGGCACGCTCCAGTACGTTCTTCGGCATGCCGGCACCCGTGTCGCTAATGCCGATCACAACGTACTGTCCTGCCGGGATATCAGGAATGCTGTCCACGTATGCGTCGTCTAGTAGCGCATTACCGGCTTCGATAGTCAGTTTGCCGCCGTCGGGCATGGCATCGCGCGAGTTGATGGCCAGGTTCAGCAGGACATTTTCCAGCTGGTGCGGATCAAGCACCGCATGCCATAGATTGGTCTCAATAACGGTTTCGACCTCGATGGTCTCGCCCAGCGTACGTTGCATCAGCTCTTCACTGTCTGACAAGACCCGCGCAACATTGAGCACAATGGGCTGCAAGGGCTGGCGCCGAGCGAATGCCAGCAACTGCGTCGACAGCTTGGCACCTCGTTGGACGGCCCGCAATGCAGCATCAAGGTGGCGCTCAGCCTGCGGCCGTCCAGTGATATGCGTAGCCAGCAATTGCAGATTGCCGCCGATGACCTGCAAAATATTGTTAAAGTCATGGGCCACGCCGCCAGTCAGTTTCCCGACGGACTCCAGCCGCTGCGAATGCTGCAATGCCTCCTGTGTGCTTTCCAGGGCTAGGCGCTGCGTAATGTCGCGCGTGACCTTGGCAAAGCCAAGCAGGTTGCCGGGGGCATCCCGGATGGCGTCGATAATGACGTGCGCACGGAAGCGGGTGCCATCCTTGCGCACACGCCAGCCTTCGGCCTCGAAACGCCCCTGCTGCGTCGCGGTGCCCAGTGCGCGCAGCGGCTCGCCGGCTGCACGATCTTCATCGGTGTAAAAGCGGCTGAAATGCGATCCCAATACTTCAGCGGAAGTGTATCCCTTGATCCGCTCGGCACCGGAGTTCCAGCTGGCGATGCTCCCGTCTGGCGCCAGCATGTAGATCGCGTAGTCGATCACTCCCTGCACCAGTATGCGGAATTGGTTTTCGCTCGCCTCCAGTGCAGATTGCGTGGCACGCTTCTCGTTGATGTCCCGCGTGATCTTGGCGAACCCCAGAAGTTCTCCGTCGTCATCGCGCAAGGCGTCGATCACAACGGAGGCCCAAAACTGACTGCCGTCTTGCCGCACTCGCCATCCCTCATCCTCGAAGCGGCCAGTGTCCCGCGCCGTTTGTAAGGCACGGGCAGGTAGCCCTACAGCTTGGTCTTCGGCGGTGTAAAACCGCGAAAAGTGCTGGCCGATGATTTCCTGGTCCGAATATCCCTTAAACCGCCGCGCGCCGGCATTCCAGGTTGCAACAGTGCCGTCGACATTGAGCATATAGATCGCATAGTCGGTGACCTTTTCCACCAGCATTTGAAAACGGCGCAGCATCTGTACGTCGTCGCTTAGCTTAGATTCTGAATCCTGAGTCATATCGAAGGCCTGAAAAGAGTTCGGATGCACACGCATCGTCGGGCTTGGTATTTCGAAAAATATTATCTCATGCGATTAGGCGCCCCTACCGTTCGGCAGACATGGTTATGAACGAGCAACACTCGGGGCTGGAATTGGACGATTAGTACGAAATTCTCCTCGTACCCCGGCTTTGTTGGTGTGGATGGTCCGGCGTTGATGGAGGTAGCGCCTCAATGACAATGCGAATACTTGACAGCCCATCTGTTCCAACCTACGCTGTTTGGGTTATCAACCGAGCTTCCCCATGAAGACCACCCGTTGCACCCGCCTCCTGACGGCTATCGTCGCGCTTTTCAGCATGCTGTACATGCAGCTCGCTGTGGCGTCGTACGTCTGTCCCGGCGTGCCGGTGGAAGGCCAGGATCGCGCGGTATCGGCCCAGACCGCCATGGTCGACATGCCCGGCTGCCAGGTCATGGACGCCGCACAGCCCCAGCTCTGCCATCTGCATGCGAACGGCGAGCCCGCCAAACAGTCGCTGGACAACTCAACGCCCGACGTGCCGCCATTCGTGCCGAGCGCGCTGATACTGGCGCTGCAGCTCGTCGACGCCACCCTGCTCCCTGACGCCGCGTCTTACCGTCCAATCGCCCTGGCCCGCACGACTGCCCCGCCCGTCGCCATCCGCAACTGCTGCTTCCGCATTTAATCCTCCAGATCGCCTGGTTCGCCATCGCATCGCCGAGCCCGGCGAGCGCGATGTTGTCTGTCGCTTTCTGGAGGTACCATGTCATCCCCGTTCTTTGCGCGTCGTCATGCGCTCGCCGGCAGTGTTCGCAAACTGTCGCAGATCAATTTCGCTCTTGCGCTCCTGCTTGGCGCTCACGCCGCACAGGCGCAGCCGCTCACACTGGGCCAGGCTCAACAACTTGCGGTCGACCGTTCACGCCAGCTGATCGCGCAGGACCAGGCCGCCACCGCCGCGCATCAGATGGCGGCCGCAGCCGGCCAGCTGCCCGATCCTGTCCTCAAGGTGGGCATCGACAATCTGCCGGTCAACGGTTCCGACCGGCTCACCATTGGCAGTGACTTCATGACCACGCGCCGTATCGGCGTGTCGCAAGAATTGACCCGCGCCGACAAACTGCGCTGGCGTTCCGCGCGCCTGGAGCGCGAAGCGGACAAGGCCCAGGCCGAAAAGCAAGCCGCCACCGCCGCGATTCAGCGCGACACCGCAATTTCCTGGCTGGAGGTTTTCTACACCGATCAAATGGCGGATGCCATCGCCAAGCAAACAGCACTGGCACGCCAGGAGATCGAAGCCGCCGAGGCAGCCTACCGTGGCGGACGCGGCAGCCAGGCCGACATACTCGCGGCCCGTTCCGCCCTGCTCGCCCTTGATGACCGGAGCGACGAAATCGGACGCCGCCGCCGCGTTGCGCAGACGATGCTGGCCAGGTGGACCGGCGCGGAATCCGCCGTGGCCGGCAAGCCCGATATCGACAACATCCGGTTGGATACCGCTGAGCCTGGCGCCCTCCTCGCCCATCACCCACAGATCGCGGTATTGAACCGCCAGCAGGACATCGCCCAGGCGGACGCCAACCTGGCGCAGGCGAACCAGCGCACCGACTGGAGCGTGGAGGTCGCGTTCCAGCAGCGCGGCGCGGCCTATTCGAACATGGTTTCGATTGGCATTTCGGTGCCGCTGCAGTGGGACAGGAAGAACCGGCAGGACCGCGAGCTGGCCGGCAAGCTCGCGCTGGTGGAACAAGCCAAGGCCGAGCGCGACGAGATGCTGCGCGGCCATGAAGCCGAGGTCCGCACCCAGATCGTCGAATGGCAGAGCGGCAAGGAGCGACTTTCCCGCTACACGCGCGAGGCGCTGCCGCTGGCCAGCGAACGCAGCCAGGTCGTGCTTGCCGCCTACCGGGGCGGGAAAGCAACGCTGGCCGAGGTACTGGCAGCGCGCCGCAACGAGACAGAAATCCGCTTGCAGGCACTGCAGCTTGAACTCGACACCGCGCGGCTTTGGGCGCAGCTGAATTTCCTTGCTCCACAGGACTCAGCCACCGGGCACGCAGCGATCAACCGTCAACAGGAATCCAAATGAAGAACAAGAAAATGCTCGCGCTGCTGATCGCACTCGCCGTCACCGCTGGCGGTTATGCAGTCTACCAATTCGGCGTGCGGCAGGGTATGAAGAGCATGCCGGCCGATCACGCCACGACCACAGCAACCAGAAAACCGCTGTACTGGCACGATCCAATGGTCCCCGGCCAGAAGTTCGACAAGCCAGGCAAATCGCCCTACATGGATATGCAGCTGGTCCCGGTCTATGGCGGCGCCGATGGCGACGACGGCAATGTCACCATCAGCCCGCGCGTCCAGCAGAACCTCGGCGTGCGGACAGCGACGGTCACAACCGGCAGGCTGCCTTCCGGCGTGGTCGCGGTCGGCAGCGTCGCGTACAACGAGCGCGACGTGGCGCTGGTCCAGGCCCGCAGCAACGGCTCTATCGAGCGCCTGTATGTGCGCGCTCCGCTCGATCCCGTGAGGAAGGGACAGCCGCTTGCCGAGCTATACGTGCCCGACTGGATCGCGGCGCAGGAAGAATATCTGGCGGCCCGCCGCATGCAGGGCGGCGATACCGCGTCACTGGTCGATGGCGCCCGCCAGCGCATGCGTCTGGCCGGCATGAATGACGCGCAGATCCAGCTGATCGAATCGAGCGGCAAGGTTCATCCGCGCGTCACAATTGCCGCGCCGGCCAGCGGCGTCGTCGCCGAGCTTGGCGCCCGCGAGGGCATGACTGTGGCGCCGGGCGCCCTTCTATTCCGTATCAACGGCCTGTCGACCGTCTGGGTGAACGCGGACGTGCCCGAAAGCGTGGCGGCCAAGGTGCATCCCGGCGATGCCGCCGAGGCCCGTGCGCAGGCGCTGCCGGGAAGCGTCTTCAAGGGCAAGGTCGGCGCGATGCTGCCCGAAGTGAACGCGGCCACCCGCACTCTCAAGGCGCGGATAGAGTTGGCGAACCCGGGCGGCCAACTGGTCCCCGGCATGTACGCCTCCGTCACCTTCGCATCGAACCGTGGGGCCGACGTGCTGCTGGTTCCATCGGAGGCGGTGATTCAAACCGGCACCCGCAGCATCGTGCTGCTTGCCCAGGACGGCGGCAAGTTCCAGCCGGTCGATGTCGAACTGGGTGCCGAGGGCAATGGCATGACCGAGATTCGCAAGGGCCTGGCCGCCGGGCAGAAGATCGTGCTGTCGGGCCAGTTCCTGCTTGACTCCGAAGCCAGCTTGAAAGGCACGGCGACCCGCATGGGCGATGCCCAGCCGCCCGCTTCCGCCCCGCTCCCTCGCGACGAAATGACGATGGGAGCGAAACAATGATCGCGAAACTGATACGCTGGTCCATCGTCAACCGCTTCCTGGTCCTGCTGGCGACCGTCTTCATCGCCGCATGGGGCGTGTGGTCGCTCGCGCGCACGCCGCTCGATGCCATCCCCGATTTGTCGGACGTGCAGGTGATCATCCGCACCAGCTATCCCGGCCAGGCGCCGCAGATCGTGGAAAACCAGGTGACCTACCCGCTCACCACCACCATGCTGTCGGTGCCCGGCGCGAAGACCGTGCGCGGGTACTCCTTCTTCGGCGATTCCTTCGTCTACATCCTGTTCGAAGATGGCACCGATCCGTATTGGGCCAGGTCGCGCGTGCTGGAATACCTGAACCAGGTGCAATCGCGCCTGCCGGCGCAAGCGAAGACGGCGCTCGGCCCGGATGCAACCGGCGTCGGCTGGATTTACGAATACGCGCTGGTCGACCGCAGCGGCAAGCTCGATCTGTCGCAACTGCGCGCCTACCAGGACTGGTTCCTGAAATTCGAACTGAAGGCCGTACCCAACGTCTCGGAAGTGGCCAGCGTGGGCGGCATGGTGCGGCAGTACCAGATCGTGCTCGATCCCGACAAGCTGCGCGCCTATGCCATCCCGCATGGCACGGTGATCGAGGCGGTTCAGCGCGCCAACCAGGAAGCCGGCGGCTCCGTGATGGAGCTGGGCGAGGCCGAGTACATGGTCCGCGCGTCGGGCTACCTGCAGTCGCTCGACGACTTCCGCAAGATCCCGCTGATGACCACGGAGGCCGGCGTGTCGGTGCGCCTGGGCGACGTGGCGCGTGTGGAGCTGGGGCCGGAGATGCGGCGCGGTATCGCCGACCTGAACGGCGAAGGCGAAGTGGCCGGCGGCGTCATCGTCATGCGCTCCGGGAAGAACGCGCTGGAGACCATCGAAGCGGTCAAGGCCAAGTTCGCCAAACTCAAGGCGAGCCTGCCGGCCGGCGTGGAGGTCATCCCCGTCTACGACCGTTCCAACCTGATCAAGCGCGCGGTCGACAATCTCCAGCACAAGCTGGTGGAGGAATTCATCGTGGTCGCCGTCGTCTGTGCGATATTCCTGTTCCATCTGCGGTCCGCGCTGGTGGCCATAGTGTCCCTGCCGCTTGGCATATTGATGGCATACATCGTCATGTCCTACCAGGGCGTGAACGCCAACATCATGTCCTTGGGCGGCATTGCGATCGCCATCGGCGCCATGGTCGACGCGGCGGTCGTGATGATCGAGAACGCCCACAAGCACATCGAGGCCTGGAACCACGCCCATCCCGACCGCAAGCTCGCCGGCGACGACCATTGGACCGTGATCGGCGGCGCGGCGGTCGAAGTCGGCCCGGCGCTGTTCTTCTCGCTGCTGATCATCGTGCTGTCCTTCATCCCGGTGTTCACGCTGGAGGCGCAGGAGGGCCGGCTGTTCGCGCCACTGGCATTCACCAAGACCTACGCGATGGCGGCGGCGGCCGGCCTGGCAGTGACCTTGATCCCGGTGTTAATGGGCTACCTGATACGCGGCCGCATCCCGGACGAGCAGAAGAATCCGCTGAACCGCTGGCTGATCGCAGCCTACCGGCCGTTGCTGGAGCTGGTGCTGCGCCATCCCAAGGCCACGCTGGTGGCGGCCGCCGTGGTCGCGCTGGTGACGGTCTGGCCGATGGCGCGCCTGGGCGGCGAATTCATGCCGCCGCTGGACGAGGGCGACCTGCTGTACATGCCATCCGCCCTGCCCGGCCTGGGCGCCGGCAAGGTCGCGCAGCTGCTGCAGCAGACCGACAGACTGATCAAGACCGTGCCGGAGGTGCAGACGGTGTTCGGCAAGGCGGGCCGCGCCGAATCCGCCACCGATCCGGCGCCGCTGGAAATGTTCGAGACGACCATCCAGTTCAAGCCGCGCGACCAGTGGCGCCCCGGCATGACCGCCGACAAACTGGTCGAAGAGCTCGACCGCACCGTCAAGGTGCCGGGCTTGTCCAACATCTGGGTGCCGCCGATCCGCAACCGCATCGACATGCTCGCCACCGGCATCAAGAGCCCGGTCGGCGTCAAGGTGGCCGGCGCCAGCCTGCGGGAAATCGACCGCATCACCGGCGAGATCGAGCGGGTCGTCAAGGGCGTGCCGGGAGTATCGTCCGCCCTCGCCGAGCGGCTCAACGGCGGGCGCTATGTCGACATCCATATCGACCGCGACGCGGCCGCGCGTTATGGTCTGAACATCGCCGACGTGCAAAGCGTCGTGTCGAGCGCCATCGGTGGCGACAACATTGGCGAGACCGTGGAAGGCTTGCAGCGCTTTCCGATCAACGTGCGCTATCCGCGCGAGGTGCGCGACTCCGTCGAGAAGCTGCGCGACTTGCCGGTGCTGACCCCGCGCGGCGCGCAGATACGGCTTGGCGACGTGGCCGCGATCCGCATCACCGACGGCCCGCCCATGCTCAAGAGCGAGAACGCGCGCTTGTCGGGCTGGGTGTATGTCGACATCCGCGGCCGCGACCTGAGCGCCGCCGTGCGCGAGATGCAGCAGCGGGTCGCCAGCGAAGTGGCGCTGCCGGCCGGCTACTCGGTGTCCTGGTCCGGGCAGTTCGAGTACCTGGAGCGCGCCACCGCCAAGCTCAAAGTCGTGGTGCCAATGACGCTGCTGATCATCTTCGTGCTGTTGTACCTGACCTTCAAGCGCGTTGACGAAGCGGCGCTGATCATGGCGACCTTGCCGTTCGCGCTGGCCGGCGGCATCTGGCTGCTGTGGGCGCTGGGGCACAATCTGTCGGTGGCGAGCGGGGTCGGCTTCATCGCGCTGGCCGGCGTGTCGGCCGAATTCGGCGTGATCATGCTGCTGTACCTGAAGCACGCGTGGGAGGCCAGGCTGGCAAAGGGCGCGGCCTGCGAGGCCGATCTGCTCGACGCAATCCGCGAAGGCGCCGTGCTGCGCGTGCGTCCGAAGGCCATGACGGTCGCCGTGATCATCGCCGGCCTGGTGCCGGTGATGATCGGCTCGGGCACCGGCTCCGAGGTCATGCAGCGGATCGCTGCGCCCATGGTCGGCGGCATGATCACCGCGCCGCTGCTGTCGATGTTCGTCGTGCCTGCCGCGTACCTGCTGATGCGGCGCCGGTCCCTGCCAGGGAGGACTACCATTTTGGCCGCCGCGCCCGCCCATGAGGCGGGCTAGGCCACAGGTACATCAGACTCCGGAAGCATGCCCTCAACGTCCCGGCGCGGGGATGCGCCAAACTGGCGCGCATATTCCCGGCCGAACTGCGATGGACTTTCGTATCCGACATCGTACGCTGCCGTCGATGCATCGACACCCCGCACCAGCATCAGCCTGCGCGCTTCAGTTAGCCGCAACCACTTCTGGAATTGGAGCGGACTCATCGACGTGAGGCGCTTGAAGTGATGGTGAAACCTGGAAGTACTCATGCCCACCCGATCGGCCAGGTCGTCAATGCGTAGGTGCTCACGAAAATGGTGCTTCAACCAGTCGATGGCCCGCGCGATGTTTTGGTTTTGATCGGCAATCGACGCCATCTGCCACAAATAGCTTCCGGCATCGCTGCGCAACACGCGATAGAAGATCTCACGCAATGCCGGTGGCGCCAACACTGGCAGCAGTTCGGGTTCATCCAATAGTCCAATTACCCGGTCAAATGCGGCGAGAAGCCCGGCCGTCGTATCGCCCAGCACCATGCCTGGACCGTTGACGCTCTTTGGTTTGGCCAGCTGCAGGCCGGTCTCCAATACCATATCGCTGATCACGCGGGGATCGATCCTCAACACCGCGCACAGGAAGGGAGACTCGGGCGTGGCCTCCGTCACGTGCATGGCCACTGGCAGATCCAGCGATGTCAGCAGGAAGCGATTCCTGTCGTAGGTATAAACCTCGGACCCGAGCCGCGTTTGCTTCACGCCCTGCACCGGCACCGCGATTGCCGGCTCCATCAGGCAATCAAAAGGCGGGCCGGCATGGGTATGGCGATGCAGGCTCATGCCGGCAATCGGCGGCGTGTATTGCTCTCCGTCGGCAGTCCATCGCGCGATACGTGCCGCGAGCTGGCCACGAGCTTGTTCGAAGTGATTGTCCATGGGTACGTATTTTAGCCCCGTCTACTCCAGGGGGAGCCCAATCAACCCATCAACAGTAGGATTAGGCTATCTTTCGCCAGTATCCTTCTAACGCAATAGCCACTCAAGCTCCATACTGGAAACCAGCAGCCAGTACAGAAAGTGCGGGCATGATCAACGTTGTTGTAGAGGAAACCCTGATGAAATCCATTGTTTATCGCCGTCACGGCGAGCCGTCTGAAGTGCTCGCTTATGAAGAAATCGCCGCACCAGCTCAACCTGGTCCCAACGAAGTGATCGTTCGGGTCACCAAGCGCATGGTGCATCCAATCGACGGCCTGGCCGTGCGCGGCATCGTACCTTCCCCTATCCCTCCCACTGGCGCAATTCCCGGTGGCGATGGTGTCGGCGTCGTTGAACATGCCGGTGCGGCGGCCGGCATCGCAAAGGGTACCCGCGTGATGTTCTTCCCGGTGCAAGGCACCTGGGCAGAGCGTGTGACCGTTCCCGCTGACCTGCTCATCCCGCTGCCGGACGACGTCAGCGACGCGACGGCATGCCAGATCATTATCAACGGCATTACCGCGATTGTACTGACGCGCGCGGCCCTGGCGGCGGATAACAACTCCGGTGTAACGTCGCCACTGCTCGTCACGGCCGCCGGCTCCAGCGTCGGTCGCAATGTGATTGCACTCGCGCAGATGCGTGGACATAGGGTGGTGGCTGTGGTGCGCAGTGATGCGAGCGCTGCCGTCCTGTCACAGAGCCTGGCTGGCGTACCTGTAATTAGTACCGAACATGAAGGCTGGCCTGCAGCAGTAGCCGCCGCATGCGGTCCTGCACCGTCCGTGGTCATCGATCCTGTTGGTGGCGACATGACGCCCAAGTTTCTGGAAGTACTGGCTGATGGCGGCACCTTGCTGACGTATGGCGGTCTGGATGCGCGTCCGTCGATGATTTCCACCATCGCGCTGACGGTGCGCCAGCAAACCCTGAAGGGATTGAACGCCTACAGCTGGCTGGCCACGACGACTCCTGAGCAGCGTGCAGCCTACATCGCCGATCTGTTCGAAATCACCCGCCGCTCGCCGCAAAACTTCGCCGAGTTCCGCGAATTCCCAATGACTGCGGCGGTCGAAGCTATATCCGCAGCCCATGCAACTCCACGCCGCGGCGCTACGATCCTGACCTCGGAGGTCTAAGTCATGAAACAGTTGTTCCCTGATCTGTGGCAGACACAGACCGAGCACCCCTTCAGTGGCGTGACTTCGCACGCCTACCTTCTTACGCGTCCGGATGGGAACATACTGTTCTATGGCACCGGTGTCTCAGATGACTTCAAGCCGATTCACGACCTCGGAGGGATCGCTCGGCAATATCTGAGTCACCGGGACGAGGCTGGCCCGCCACTGGTGAAAATCAAGCAGGAATTTGGGTCTGCACTCTGCTGCCACGTTCTGGAAGCCCATGCCATCCGATCCATTTGTGCGGCAGATATGACTTTCGATGCCCATGAAATCCAATTGGGCGATATCGAAGTCATTCCCACGCCGGGGCACACGTCCGGAAGTACCTGCTTCCTCTATCGCTCGCCACACGGCAAGACGTATCTCTTCACTGGAGACTCCATCTTCCCTGATGGACAGTCCTGGGGAACGCGTGTTCAGCTATTTGCCGGTGGTCGCAAGTCGGATCTGAAAAACAGCCTTCGCTTGCTGCGGGACTTGAAACCAGACGTGGTCATTTCAAGCGCGGCGGTGGGACAATCGCCGGTTCAACCGATGGCCGCCGGCGAATGGGAGTCCATCACGGACGAAGCCATTAGGAGCTTGTAGGCGCAGCCGATAAAGGCTCTTACACACTTTCATATTAAGGAGGCCAAAGTGATTGAATACAAACCTGAGGATGCCCATCGACAGTTCGAGGCAGCCTTCAACGCTGGTGATCTTGAAGCGCTCTTGGATCTGTACACCCCGGACGCTCGGCTGGTCACCGAGCCTGGCCATATCGTGACCGGCCGCGCAGCTATCCGAGAAGCGCTGCAGGGGCTGTTTGCGATTAAGGGACGGATGAAGGTGGAAACCATCTTTGCAATCCAGGCTGGTGATATCGCGCTTTGCCGGGCACGCTGGGAGCTTAATGGAGCCGCACCGGACGGACAGCAGGTTGCCATGACTGGCAAGACCAGCGAAATCGTTCAGCGCCAACCCAACGGTCAGTGGCTCTACGTAATCGACGACCCGCACGGCTCCGAGTAGTGGCTGCAATTTACCCTTCAGCAGCTGCTCAGTATTCTTTGAGGGACATGGTGAATTGAGCTGCGGTTTGGGCTTAAGGCACCGGCATTCACTGGTCACGCGGGCTTCGAGCGCATGTACCGCGTCCAGATGAACACGCTGGAACTTCTGATCGCATTTTTGCCCGCGCTATTTCTGGCTGTTCGATACTGGCCCGAAATCTGGGTCGCTGGATTGGGCATCGCCTATCTGATTGGACGACATCTGTACTGGCGTGCTTATGTCAGCGATCCGCCAAAACGGTCAACTGGTTTCATGTTGTCCATGTTGCCGATAATGGCTCTTCTTATCCTGGCATTTGTGGGGATCATCTTGTCGCTGTGAAGCCACTGAAGCGACACACCTTGGCCGTGCTACCGATGCTTGCTGGGGTTTGGGCGCCGTAACACCGAGCCCACTGCATATCATCGCAAATACTTTGAGCTGGCGGTATTCCCGGAAGTCATGGTTGCCCTTAAATCCGGCGATCTCTACGACAAGTGTTAGCATGGCGAATATTATCGTTCGAGCACTCCTGACCAAACGATGCCCCATCCACTGAACCCGGACCAACTCAGCAACATCATCGACATCGCGGAGAACGCCATACTCTGCACCGATGAGTGCCAGCGGATCATCCTCTTCAACAGGGGTGCCGAGCGAATGTTCGGTTGGACGGCGTCCGAGGTCATGGGGAAAAGCCTGGAGCTGCTGATACCGCAGCGCTTTCGTTCCGGGCACGCCGCGCACGTGTCCGCGTTCCGGCACGACGATTTGCCCGCACGCCGGATGGGCGAACGCAGCGCCATCTACGCCGTGCGCAAAGACGGCAGCGAATTTCCGGCCGAGGCCACGATCTCCAAGTCCGGCGAAGACGGACGCGTGATCCTCACCGCCATCCTGCAGGACATCTCCGAACGCAAGGCCTACGAGCAGGAGCTCGAGCAAGCCAAGGAAACGGCGGAAGCGGCCGTGCGCGCCAAGAGCATGTTCCTGGCGAATATGAGCCACGAGATCCGCACGCCGCTGAACGCGGTGATCGGCATGACCAGCCTGCTGCTGCACACCCGCATCGACGAGGAGCAGCGGGACTACACCGAGACCATCCGTTCCAGCAGCGAGGCGCTGCTGGCGGTCATCAACGACTTGCTGGACTACTCCAAGATGGAGGTGGGCCGCCTCGACCTCGAACGCCATGCCGTCGAAATCCGCCGCTGCGTCGAGGATGCGCTGGACCTGGTGGCGTCGAGCGCGGGAGAGAAGCACCTCGACCTGGCCTACATCATCGAGCCCGGCGTGCCGGCCTCCATGCTGTCCGATGCCACCCGGCTGCGCCAGATCCTGGTCAACTTGCTGTCCAACGCGATCAAGTTCACCCATCATGGCGAGGTGGTCGTGACGGTCGCCGCGGTCAGCCAGGACCTCAACACCTACAGCCTGAGTTTTGCCGTGAAGGACACCGGGATCGGCATTCCCGAGCACAGCCACGAAAGCATCTTCCGCTCGTTCACGCAGGTCGACCCGTCCACCACCCGCAGATACGGCGGCACCGGCCTGGGCCTGACGATCAGCCGGCGCCTGGCCGAGATCATGGGCGGCAGCCTGACGGTCCAGAGCGAGATGGGCAAGGGTTCGACCTTCACGCTGACCATTGTGGCCGAGGCCAGCGACGATCAGCTTGCCGAGGACATCCTGCTGGATCGTTCGGCCAGCGTGAAAAGCAAGCGCATCTTGATCGTCGACGACAACGCCACCAACCGCCGCATACTGATGCGGCAGGCGCTGCTGTGGGGGATGGAGGGCATCTCCGCCGCGTCGGCGGCCGAAGCCATCGACCTGGTGCGGCATGGCGCGCCCTTCGACGTGGCCGTGCTCGACATGCAGATGCCCGACATGGACGGCGTTCGCCTGACGGCCGAATTGCGCAAGATCCGCGACAAGGCGACGCTGCCGCTGGTTCTGCTCACTTCGGTGGGCCACCGCCAAGCCGCGGACAGCGTGGACGGCGGCATGTTCGCCGCTTGGCTGAACAAACCGATCAAGCCGCGTGCCTTGCTGGACGCGCTGCGGCAAGTATTGAGCAAGCGCGACGCCATCGTCATCGCGCCCCGCCCGGCCGCCGTCGCGCCGGGGGTTGCCGCCGTGGCGGATATCCTGGTGGCAGAGGACAATACGATCAACCAGAAAGTGCTGAAGCAGCTGTTGCGGCATCTCGGCTACCAGGCCGATGTGGTGGCCAACGGCGTCGAGGCGATGACGGCCCTGGAGGGCCGCCACTACCAGATCATCTTGATGGATATGCAGATGCCGGAAATGGATGGGCTTGAACTCACGCAGCGCCTGCGCCAGCGCTTCAAGGGCAGCGACAGCCCTTACATCATCGCGATGACCGCCAACGCCTTGCCCGGCGACCGCGAGCGCTGCCTGGACGCGGGCATGGATGAATACATCGCCAAGCCCATCGAGCTGCACGTGTTGAATTCGGCGCTGGTCGCGGCGCTCGCCCGGGTGTCCGCGCGGCGGCGCGACGACGCGGTGCTCAGCCACGCGCGCATCGAGCAATTGCGCGCGATCGGCGAAGACCTTTCCTTGCTCGACGAAGTCGTCGCCTCCTTCATCGTCGAAGTGCCGCAGTTGCTGGAAAAGCTGGCGGGCGCCGCAACGGCGCAGGATGCGCAATTGCTGGCGTCGACCGCCCACTATCTGCAGTCGAGCATCGAATTCGTCGGCGCCAATCGCATGCGGCTCCCGTGCACCAATCTCGAGCTGATGGGCAAAGGCGAAAATTTCGACGATGCGGCCGAACAGCTGCAAGACCTGACACTGGCGTATGAAGACACCAGAAAAGCGCTGCTGGAACTGAATCCAGCGGCGGACTAGCTGGTTGGATTAATCGCACCGGATTGGCTACCTCGTCCTACTGCGGCGCGGCATTCGCCGTCACCTTGGCGCTGGAGGGTGCTGTCCACCCGGCCTTGGCCAGCAGGCCCGCCAGCGGCGCGTTCTTGCTCACGGCGATAGCCGACCAGGTCCCGGCGTCGAAGTTTTCGCGAACTGGTCCAAGCTGCGCCAGGCGTTGCACCAGATTGTCGCCCCGCCAGCCTGCCAGCGACCTGTCGGGCGTCTCGGCCAGATAGCGCACGAATTTTTGCTGGATGCCAGGACACGCGCTGCCGGTAAACAAACCGTGCTCACGCAATAAACCCCAGTAGCTGGCCGGCGATTCCAGCACCACCTTGGCTAGCTGGCCGTTGAGCGGGAAGCAGACCGGCTTCAATGGCAGGCTGAAATCCTTGCTCACCAGGCGCAGCATGTCGGGATTGAGCGAGACAATGGCGCGCTCCAGCGCCGTTCCCCAGTCCCGGACGGTGGTCGTATCGATCACGCCGCCGTGGGCCACCAGAACCTTCAGCGCCTCCACGTTCCCGACCGCGATCGCGCTTTCCACCGGATTCGCCTGCGCCCGGCTGCCCAGCGTAAGGCGCCGGTTCGGATCTTCGCCGTGCGCCAGGATCGCCGGCAGCAGATCCACCCTGCCTTCCGCTATGGCGGCATGCAGGAACCGTGGCAGGCCAGCGAAGGCAGGATCGCCACTGGCTGTATCGTCCAGCAATCCATGCTTGAACAGCAGCGGGACCAGCTCACGGTCCGGCGAAGTGAACGCGACGCTGACGGCATTTGCGCTCAGTCCCCGCAGGGGCGCGCCCGCATCGAGCAACTTGCGCAGGCGCGGCATATTGATGCCGCTTTTGGCGGTCAGGATGTCTTCCAGCGGCGTCGGGGACAGTTTCTCCATTGAGTTCTTGGGCATCGTCATCACATGGCCCAGCAACAAGTCCAGCATGGCGTCGTCGCCCGCAGGCGCGGCCAGCGCCACTGACAGCGCCGACGTTTCGAAGCCGGTCAACGGATCGGCGCCCTGCTCCAGCAAGGCTTTGACGGCCTTGATGTCGTGGTCGCGCACGGCCGCTTGCAAGTCCCTGGCGCTGCCGCCCTTCTTGACGGGAGCGCTCAGCGCGGCCAGGCGGGGCAGCCACTCGAGGCGGCGCGCGCGCGTGGCGTGATTCAGCAGCGTGCCGCTTTCAACCCGTTCGCTGCCGGCGGCGAGCGGAACGTAGTCGCGCCCGGTGCCTTCGGTGTTGGGGCCTTCCTGGCTCCAATTCATGTCCTTGACCAGCAGCTGTTCCAGCATCTTGTCGCGGGCGGGCGCGGCGCTGTACATGGCAAGCATGGCGGCGTCGAGCCAGTGGTCGCGCTTGTTGTCACCATAGCGCTGCAGACGCGGCTTGAGCCAGGCGATGGCTTTGTCGTTGCCAACTTCGGCTGCGTACTCGAAGTCGCTCTTTCCTTGTTCGCTATCGGCGGGACTGGTACCGGTTTTCAGCAACGCGTCCAGCACAGCCGTGCCGCGCGTGAGGCCCAGTACCTTGGGCCAGAACAGATGGTCGGCAAACGGACGTTCCTCTTTCGCGCCGGCGGATTTCTGGCGCTTTCGGTTGATGTCAAAGCGGATGTAGGGGCGCTCCGCGCCAGCCTTCAACAGCGCCAGCATATTTCCGGTGCGCTGTTCCGGCGTGATCAGTTCCGGCAGGCCGCGCCCATGTTGTTCCTGCTCCACCGAGAATTCGAGCGGCGCCAATCGGGCGGTCTGGCCGGCGAACATGCCGCCATACTGGCGCGGGTCGGCGCCGTGCTTGAGCAGCAGCTCCACCATCTCGGGCGTGCCGAACATGGCCGCCAAATGCAGCGGCGCGGCGTGGTCGTCCTTGGAGCCTTCGCTGAGGCTGGCGCCACGCTTCAGAGCCAGCGCCAGCATGCGCGTCTTGGCCGGCAGCAGCGCGGCGTGGCGCGCCTGCTGGGCATGCCAGTGCTCGGTGTCGCGCGGATCGTTGCGCGCAGCGCGCCACGACGCGGCTTCCTTGCGCAGACTGGCGGCGGGCAGCAGCAAGGCATGCAGCAGCTGATTGCCGTCGACCAGATAGTCGTTGATGTTGTTCACTTTGGCCAGCTGGCGGGCGAACTCCGCTTCCTCGCCTTCGCTGGCTGCCTTGAACAGGGCCAGCACTGTCGGCGTCGGGGCGAGCTTTTCTTGCGCGTCCTCGACGTAGTTGATCTTGCGTTGCATGCCGTAGCGGGACGCTTGCGGGAAGGCGTCGCCCTTCTTCCAATTCGCGATCAGCGCGGTGCCTTCGCTGAGCTGGTCCGCTGTCAGGACGTCCTCCCAGCCATCGGTCCCCTCCTGCGCCTTTTTGCTGCCGCCCTTGGCCGCCAGCCGGTGCAGCGAAAACGCCAATACCAAATCCTTGGGCACGCCATATCCCATCGCATACAGTTGGCCAAGTTCGTACTGCGCATCGGCGTTGCCGCCCTGGGCGGCCTTGTTCAGCCAGATCGCGGCCTGCTCGGGCTGCACCTTGAGGCCTTCGCCACCTTTCAAGTACATGGTGCCGGCCTTGTAGGCGGCATCAAGATCGCCCGCTTTGGCGGCGGCCACGTACCAGTCGAGCGGGTCGCGCCCGCCTGTCGTGGAAACCGACGGCAGCGCAGTGCCCTCTTTCCACGCGGCCGCGATGCTCTCGGCCTCGGCCCGCTGTTCCGGCGACATCCGCTGCGCGCTGTATTCCAGTGTCTTGGGCAGGTCCTTCTGAGCGTCCTGCCTCCGGCGCTGGTTGGCCAACAGGTAGAAGGCATGGGCCAACGTGCGGTCGCGCTGTACGCCCTCGGCCTGTTCGTAATGCCTGGCCAAGCTGGACAGATCGCCGGCGTCACCCAGCGCAGCCGCCTTGGCCAACCAGAAGACGGCCTGCTCCTGGTTTTTCATATTCGAACTGTAGTCGTACATCTTGATCAGCTTGTGCTGCGCTTCCACGTCGCCCGAGCGTGCGGCCTTCAGGTACCAGGTTTCCGCCGCACGCATATCGCGCTCGGTCTCGCAGTTCTGGTCGTTGTCCTGATACAGATCGCCCAGCGCAATTTGCGCATCCGCGTTCCCCGCTTCCGCGGCCGGTTTGAATATCCGCACCGCGTCGTCGCAGCACCCCGCCTCGTAAGCGGTCAGTCCTTTCGCCAGATCGGCGGGAGCGGCGCAAGCCACACCGGTTCCCATGCCCAGCAGGGCCATCGCGAGGACTGTTTGCTTCATGCGTGCTTTCTCAGTGCTGCGGCATAGCCGCGAAGGGCGCAATGATAAGCCGGCAACATACATTTATGGCAACACCATTGAATTTTTGGCTGAAAAATTTATACATTGTGCTGTGACAAAGTGCGTATTTTTGTCGTGTTTCGCCGACTATATTTATCAAGTCACCACGCCGTTTGATACTTCATTTGCGGGACCAACGCTGTTTTAGATCTAGATCAATAGGCTTCGGTTTAATAGAAATCGCGGACGCCTTGGTAGGGGAAATCGGCGCAGAATACATTTCACGGTTCAGTGAACTCGACGCACGATTCACCCTGAGGTTGTTTCAGTCTGCACCTTGCAAGTCCCTAAATCAAATTAGCAACTGGTCCGGCGCGCGAGCATCCGGTCTGGGCGCCGCCATGTCGAAAGGAACGGTCATGCCGAGTGCATTGAGTTACCCAGGGGTCTACGTCGAAGAAATACCGAGCGGCGTACGCACCATCACCGGAGTCGCCACCTCGATCGCCGCCTTCATCGGGCGCGCCCGCAAAGGCCCGGTCGATACGGCGGTCGACATCACCAGCTATGCCGACTTCGAGCGCAAGTTCGGCGAACTCTGGCTCGCCAGCACGATGAGTTTCTCGGTGCGCGATTTCTTCATCAACGGCGGCAGCCACGCCGTGATCGTGCGCCTGTTCCATTCGGCGCAGGCCGACGCGATCGCCGCCGTGGCCAACGCGGGCGCCGCCGGTGCGAACGGCAAGGACGCCAAGGACAAGGCGGCGGCCGCGCTGAAGATCATCACCGACGACGCCAACGCCACCCAGGCGCAGAAAGCGGCCGCGCAGCAGGCCAACGCCGCATTCGCCGGGCTGGCCGATGGCGCCGACGCCAACGCGGTGGCGGCCGCCGCGCAAGCTGCCCTCGCCCTGATCGCCAACCTGCCGTCCGAGGCGCGCGTGCTGGAGGCCGGCACACTGCGCTTCGCCGCGGCCAGTCCCGGCAAATGGGCCGGATATCTGCGCCTGATGGTCTCCGCCGCCAGCGGCCCAGCCGCCGCGGCCACCGCCACGCAGCTGGGCGTCACCGTTGCCGACTTGTTCAATCTCACGGTGGCCAGCGCGGCGCAAGGCGGCACCACCGAAACCTACCTGAACCTGACCGTCAAGAACACCGCGCGCCGTGTGGACCGCATACTGGCCGACGCTTCCACGCTGATTGTCTGGGCGGGGGCCGACCTGAACGGCGTGCCGCCGGCCTTGCCCAATTTCGCCAACGTCAAGGGCGACCCCGTAGGTACGGCCTTCCTGGCCTGGGACGCAGCGCGCGCCGCCGATCCGGACCCGTCCTCGCCGGCGGTGAAAGCCGCCAAGGCCGCCTACGACGCCGCGCTGAAAGCCGCGCTGGACAGCGTCGACGACGGCGCCGCGCTGACCTCGGCCGACTTCATCAAGCCCAACGGCCAAACGCAGAAGACCGGCCTGTTCGCGCTGGAGCAGCTGTTCACCCGCGACGGCCTGTTCAACATGCTGTGCATCCCGCCCTACAACGCCAGCAACAACATCGACGACAGCGTGGTGGCCGTCGCCACCGCCTATTGCGAGAAACGGCGCGCCATGCTGCTGCTCGATTCGCCGTCGGAATGGACCACGGTGGACCAGGCGCAGACCGGTTTCCCCAACAAGTATGCGGCGCCCAGCCACAACGCGGCGGTGTTCTTCCCGCGTGTGAACATGCCCAATCCCTTGCACGGCGACCAGATCGAACCCTTCGCCCCCAGCGGCATCATCGCCGGCATCTTTGCCCGCATCGACACCCAGCGCGGCGTGTGGAAATCGCCGGCCGGGCTCGACGCCGCCATGCTCGGCGTCAGTTCGATGACGGTGCCGATGACCGATGAGGACAACGGCCTGCTTAATCCGCAGGGCCTGAACTGCCTGCGCACTTTCCCGGTCTTCGGCCGCGTGGTCTGGGGCGCGCGCACCATGCGCGGCGCCGACGCCTTCGGCGACGAGTACAAGTACATCGCGGTGCGCCGTACCGCCCTGTTCATCGAGGAATCCTTGTACCGCGCGCTGAAATGGGTGGTGTTCGAACCCAACGACGAACCTTTGTGGGGGCAGATTCGCCTCAACGTCGGCGCCTTCATGCACAACCTGTTCCGCCAGGGCGCGTTCCAGGGCGCATCGGCGCGCGACGCGTATTTTGTCCGCTGCGACGCCTCGACCACCACGCAGAACGACATCAATCTCGGCATCGTCAACGTCAACGTCGGCTTCGCGCCGTTGAAGCCGGCGGAATTCGTGGTGATCCAGCTGCAGCAGATCGCCGGACAAATCGAAACCTGAGGGGACGATCATGGCTCAATTTACCGTCAATCCACTGCGCTTCGATCCCTACCAGAACTTCAAATTCCGCATCAAATGGGGCAACGATTTCGTCGCCGGGGTCAGCAAGATCAGCGGGCTCAAACGTACCACCGAGGTGGTGCGGCACCGCGAAGGCGGCGATCCCAGCTCCAGCCGCAAGTCGCCCGGCCGCACCGAATTCGACGCCATCACCGTCGAACGCGGCGTTACGCACGACAAGGACTTCGAGCAGTGGGCCAACAAGGTATGGAACTACGGCTCCGGCCTGGGCAAGGAAGTATCGCTCAAGGATTTCCGCAAGGACCTGGTGATCGAAGTCTACAACGAGGCCGGCCAGCTGGCGATCCGCTACAAGGTGTATCGCTGCTGGGTGTCGGAGTTCCTGGCCGCCTCGGATCTCGATGCCAACGCCAACGCCGTGCTGATCCAGCACCTGAAGCTGGAAAACGAGGGTTGGGAACGGGATTACGAGGTGCCGGAGCCTTCCGAACCGACCTTCACGGAACCACCAGGCTGACGAGGCGCCCATGCGCACACCAGGCACGGCCGAGCTGCTGGACATCTGGGACGTGGGGCAGCCGCTGACGCCGGCGCGCCGGGCCTTGCTGCTGTTGTCCGCCGCCTACCCGGAGCGGGACGATATTGCCTCTTGGCCGTTGGGCTACATCAACCGGCAACTGATCGTGCTGCGACAGCGGCTGTTTGGCTACGCGCTGGTGTGCCTGGCCGATTGCCCCGCCTGCGAGGAAGTGGTCGAAATCGAGATGCCCATGGACGCTCTGCTGAACGCAAACGAAATGGCCGACGCCACGCACCGCCTCCACAGCGAGGGCTGCGATGTGTACTTCCAACTGCCCACCGCGCATGACCTGCTGCTGGAAACGGAGGGAGCGACGCCGGGACGCTTGCTGGCACGTACCATCGACAGCGCCAGCCGCGATGGCGTGGATGTCGCTCCGGCAGAGCTTGGCGATGCGACGCTGGCGGCCGTCGAACAGGCGATCGAGCAGGCCGATCCGCTGGCGCATATCGCCTTCGCGATGACCTGCCCCGCCTGCGGGCACGAATGGAGCACGGACCTGCACATCATCGACGTGTTGTGGGCCGAGATCGGCGCGTGCGCGCGGCGGGTCTTGAGCGAGGTTGGCCGACTTGCGCAAGCGTTCGGCTGGCGTGAGAGCGATATCCTGGCGATGTCGTCCACCCGGCGTAACCACTACCTGGAATGGCTGGAGACCTGATGCAAAACGGCGAACACAGCACGGGCGACAGGACGGACACGGCACCAGGGACCGCGCCAGGGCGCGCTTCCGCAGACGCGGAGGGCGGCCCCACCGCTGCCGGCGCTGGGGGCGAAACGACCGCAACCGGCTGGCTGGACCGCGTCGCCTTGCATAGCCGGTCGGAAGCGCCAGCCACGCACGCACTTCGGCCACGCCTGCCCTATCCCTTCGAGGCAATGCGGTTCGCGACCGCTGATGCCGCGCCACGCATGCCGCCCCCTCACGGCTTGCGGCCCCAGCCGGAGGAAACCGTTGCCGCGACACCGCGCGCCGGCCGCCCCGATGGATTGGCCGCCGCACCGGTGACCGATCCGTTCCGCCCGGCCATCACAGCACCTCCAACCATCGCGCCATACGCCCCGGATGCGGCTCCCCAACCGGCTCGGCAGCCACATGAAGCGCATCCCGTCGCCGCCGCGCAACCGGCTGGCCGCGTTGAACTGGCGCCGGCCAAAGAGGAGCGCGCACCGCTCAATCGCGATACACACGCCCCTTCCGCGACCTCGTCCGTCGCTGCCCACCCGGTCGCGCCGTCCCAGCCCGCGCGCCCGGTGTCGTCCCAGCTCGCGCGCCTGGCGCCAACTGCTGCCGGTCGGCTGCCCGCGGCTCCCGCGCACAACGAAACGCCAGCCGCATCCATGCCAGCAAGGCAGAATGAACATGGCGCAGCGCAAGCAACGCCTCGCCGCGCGTCGCCCGCACACGACGGCAAGCCAACGCCGCAGCCAACCGGACCGTCCACCGCCAGCATGCGGCCAGCCGGAGCCGAGCGGTCCCAGCCAGCCTTGCGCGGCGCCCCGCCGCAGCAAGCGCCGCTCGCCGCCAGGCCGTCCGCCGAGGCGGCGCAGGAAATCACCATCGACATTCACATCGGACGTATCGACGTGCGCGCACCCGCCGGCGCCGCAGCGCCCACAGCTGTGCAGGCTCCGCCCCAGCGCGGCGGCGACGCATTGAACGCCTACCTGTCGCGCCGCGCGCGGGGAGCGCGCTCATGAGCAGCCCGCTGGCCCTGGCGGCCGTCACCGCCATCCTCAAGGACGTCCTCAACGACGGCCTGATCAACAACGACCTGGCGCAGGTAGGGTCACTGCTCGTGTCCGCCTTGCCCCCGGACCGGATTCCGGTCGGCGAGACCGAGGAGAACCGCCTCAACCTGTTCCTGTACCAGATCACGCCCAATCAGGGCTGGCGCAACGTCGGCTTGCCGTCGCAGGGGCCGGGCGGAGAGCGCCTCAGCAACGCCCCGCTCGCGCTGAACCTGCACTACATGCTCACCGCCTACGGCAGCAGCGATCTCAACGCCGAAATCCTGCTGGGCTACGCCATGGAAATTCTGAGCGACATGCCGATGCTGCCGCGCGCGGCGATCCGGCGGTCGCTCAGTCCGAACAACCCGGTCAATGTCAACTTGGTTCCGCCGGATACCGATGGCCGCACCGCGATCGACCTGGCCGACCAGCTGGAACTGGTCAAGATCACGCCGAACTACCCCAGCGCGGACGAACTGTCCCGCTTGTGGACCGCGATGCAAGCGCGCTACCGGCCCACGGTCGTGTACCAGGTCTCGACCGTGCTGATCCAGCATAACCGTCCAGTGCGCTCGCCGCTGCCCGTGCTGCAGCGTGGCGCCGGCGACCAGGGCATCCATAGCCAGCCCGACCTGCAAGTGCCGCCGTCCAGCATCCCCACACTGACGTCGATGGCCATCGTGAGCGCCGACGGTTTCCACCTCGCCGCCGAACTAGGCGACACGCTGGCGTTGACAGGCGCCAAATTGAGCGGCGACACCGTCACAGCCGAATTCAAGCACGCTTTACTGCCGGTACCGCTCGAATTGCCGCTGGCGGCGGGCGCCACGCCCCAGAAGGCACTGATCGCGCTGCCACCAACCGGCAGCGGCACCGCCGACAGCGACTGGCCCGCCGGCCAGTACACGGTCGCCCTGCGCATCGAAAGCGCAGGCAAGCCGACGCGCCGGACCAATGAAATCGGCTTCAGCCTGGCCCCACGACTGTCGCCGCAGCCCACATTGAGCCCACCGCCCGGCCCGTTCGATCTCACGCTGCATGTCTTCCCGCAAATCTGGCCGGGCCAACGGATCGACATCTTTGTCGGCGGCGAACCGTTCAGGCCGGCGCCGGTGGCCGCCAAGTCCGCGCAGATCACCGTGGCGCTGTCCGGACTGGCCGCATCGGAAACGCCGCTTCCGGTGGCGCTGCGCGTGGATGGCGTCGACAGCATCCTGGTACGCGACCTCAGTGCGCAGCCACCCAGCTTCGATCCACTGCAATCCATCACCGTACCGGGGTAGCGCCATGCCTGTCGACGACGCCGATTTCGCCCGCAACAACCAGGCCTGCATCGAGGCCGGGCTGGCGTGGCTGCGCGCTTGCCTGTTGGCCGAAGAACGGCGGCTCGCGCCGGGCCTGCCGCCATTGACCCACAAGCCGCCGGCCGTGGAACAGGAGCCACGCTGGCCTTGGCGGCGCAAAGCGCAAGTTCAACAAGAACTGCCGCCGGCCGGCGACACACCACAAGCGGAGCCGGCCAGCACCGGCGGGCTCGCCGAGGCCCGCCAGGCCTACGAGAACGCCGCCGACGCGCAGCCATCGCCCGCGCTGGTCACGCTCGGCAACGGCATGGGCCTGAACACCTTCGAGCGGGACATGCTGTTGCTGGCGGCCGCGCCGGAACTCGATCCCGACATGCCCGCCCTGATCGCCTCCGCGCAAGGCGACCCGTATCGGCGCTCGCCCACCTTCGCCCTTGGCATGAGCCTGTTCCAGACCGCCGGCTGGGACGCGATGGCGCCGGAGCGCCCCCTGCGCGCCATGCAACTGCTGGAAGTCCACCAATCCGGCGCCGACTCGCTGCTGGCCGCGCCGCTGCGGATCGACGAACGGATCGCCGCCTACATCAAGGGCCTCAACTACCTCGACGAACGTATCGAGGCGCTGGTGACGCTTGTCGTCCCGCCCGCACAGTTACCGCCACACCAGCAGCTGGCGGCGCAGCAGCTGTCGTACTGGCTGGCACCAGACGGCGGCAGCGGCATCGTTCAATTGCTCGGCGCCGACACCAGTTCCAAGCGCGATGTCCTGGCCACGGCCGCCGCCTCGGCAGGCCACCGGCTGATGGCATTGCCCGCAAGCGCCCTGCCAGAGCAGCCGCAGGACATGGAACGCTTCCTGCACCTGTGGCAGCGCGAAACCAGACTGCTGCCGCTGACCTTGCTGATCGAGGGCGCGGAAACCCACGCGGACCACGAGGATGCCGACAAGCCGCACGCCTTGCCCACCCGCCTGCTGCAACGGCTGCCAGGCACAGTCTTCGTCGACGCCCGGTTTGCCGACGCCGCATGGGGCAGCACCGCGGTCGTGCTGGTCGAACCGCCGCTCGCGACCGAGCGCGCCACCTTATGGCACCAGGCGTTGATGGCGCGCGGCATCGCCATCCCCGACGAGTCGGCGCTGTCCAGGCTGGCCAATGAATTCCAGCTGTCGGCCTCGCGCATCGCCGGCCTCGCGGCGGGCGTGGCCCCGGCCGCCAACCTGGAGCCGCCGGTGCGGGCGGCCTGGAACGCCTGCGTCGAGCACACCGCGGGCGCGCTGGATGGCCTGGCCCAACGCATCGTCGTGCGCGCCGCGCTGGACGATGTCGCCCTGCCGCCGCACGAAAAACAGCAGTTGCGCCGGCTGGTCGAACACGCTGGTCAACGTATCGCCGTGCTCAACGATTACGGCTTCGCGGCGCACGCCAACCGGGGCCTGGGCATGGCCGCCCTGTTGCACGGCGAGAGCGGCACCGGCAAGACCATGGCGGCCGAGGCCGTGGCCCAGGCCTTGTCGCTGGCGCTGTTCCGGGTCGATCTGTCGGCCGTGGTCAGCAAATACATCGGCGAGACCTCCAAGAATCTGCGCCGGGTGTTCGACGCGGCCGAGGGCGGCGGCGCCGTGCTGCTGTTCGACGAGGCCGACGCGGTGTTCGGCAAGCGCAGCGAAGTCAAGGACAGTCATGACCGCTACGCCAACATCGACATCAACTACCTGCTCACGCGCATGGAACAGTTCCCCGGCGTGACGCTGCTGGTCACCAATATGAAACACGCGCTCGATCACGCCTTCATGCGGCGGCTGCGCTTCATCATCGGCTTCCCCTTCCCCGGCGTCGCCGAGCGCAAGGAAATCTGGTCCAGGGTCTTCCCCGACCCCAGCCGCCTCGACAGCGCGCAACTGGACCTGGAGCGCCTGGCCCGCTTCGCGATGACCGGCGGCGCCATCTTCAACGCGGCGCTGGCGGCGGCCCACAACGCCGCCGCCGCCCACGCCGATATCGGCATGCCGCACATCCTGGACGCCATCCGCTGGGAATTGCTGAAGATCGGCCGCCCGGTCGCCGAGAGCGAGTTTGCCTGGACGCCCGCAAACACGGCGGCACCATCCCAACCGTCCGTGGAGGTGCCGGCATGAAAATCCGCTGCGTGATCGACGGCCTGACGCTGCACGACATGACGCTGTCGCCGTTTGAGCGCCTGCAACTGGAGCGCACCCTGCAAGCGCAGCTAGCCAGCGCGTTGCGCTCCGGCTGGACCGGGACGGCTTCCGCCGGCGCGCCGCCGTCCCCGGTCCATCATCTGCGGATCGACCTGCCGCACGCGACCGCGCCGCTCGGCCAGTCGCTGGGGCAGGCGCTGGGCGCCGCCCTGTCGTCCGCAGCAGGCGCTGCTACCGGCCCCTGGCCCGCAGCCTGCGCTGGTGCCGCCCCCTCGCCTGCAGCTGGCGCTCGTGCCGCCCTGTCCCCCGTCGCCGGCGACAGCACCGGCTTGTCGCACGCAGGCGGCGCTGCATCGGCCCCAGGCATTGCGAGGAGCCGCTGATGTTCGCCGCCCAGCAATCATCCCGCGCCGCCGCCAATCCTGTCCAGCCGGCGCTGCTGCAGCGCAAATGCTCGTGCGCCGAAACAGGCGGCAGTTGCGAGCGCTGCAGCGCATCCGGCAATCTGGCGCGCGCATCCGACGGCGCGGCGGCGCCCGGTGGCGCGCCGGCCAGCGTCGGCCGCGTGCTCGACAGTCCTGGCCAGCGCCTGGACGCTTCCACCAGAGGCCTGATGGAGTCGCGCTTCGGCCACGACTTCTCGCACGTGCGCATCCACACCGACAACGAGGCCAACGCCTCCGCCAGCGCGGTCCGCGCGTCGGCCTACACAGTCGGCAACCACGTCGCCTTTGCCGGCGGCCGCTACCAACCGGGCGATCCCGACGGACAAATGCTGCTGGCCCACGAACTGACCCACGTGGTCCAGCAAGGCGGCACCAAGGGGCCGCTGCAACGCTCGCCCGACGGCGAAGTCACGATGCAGGACGACGCGGCGGACGAGGACCAGGCCGACATCGCCGCCGAGGCCGTGTCCTTCGGCTGGAAGGTGAACGTGCCGGTCAAGCAGTCCGCGGCCGGCGTGGCCAAGGCGCCGCTCACCTACGGCGACGCGGCCGGCGGCTGCGGGATCTGCTACCGGGGCAACGTGCGCCAGGTCGGCACCGATGCCCACACGCAGATCCAGACCGCCATGCAAGCCATGTACCGTTTCCTGATACCCAATTTCGTCGTCCAGACCAAGAAGAAGGCGCCGTTCCTGGCGCTCGATCCCAAGAAGGTCAAAGGCTTGAGCAAGGCGCTGAAGAAGGCCAAGGGTGTCTTCAAAAAACTGGTGCCCGACCTGATCATGGCCACACCCACCGGCTTCGCGCTCGGTGAAATCAAACCGTTCAACTCCGAGGGCCTGATCGAAGGCGAAGCCAAGCTTCAGCTCTACGAAAACATTCTCAAGGAACGCTATCTCGGCGTGAATCCCGGGCTGACCCTCACCCGGATGACACTGCCGCCACCGCCGCCGCTGCCCTTCCTCGATCCGTTGGCGATCACCTGCAGGCAATGGCTGGGCGTTCTGCCGCCCGCCAGGGGCTTGTATATGTACCTCTGCACGCCACCGTTCAGCAACGAACTGCGGAAGAAATGCCGCTGCGTCGGCGATGCGAAAGAAGGAGAAGACAAGGCCACCAAGACCACCAACAAGGGCTTCGGAATCTCGATCGGCAGCACCAGCACCAGCATGTACAGCGCCGGCATCGGCGTGTCGATCTATTCGTCCGGTGTCGGCGCCGGCAATGCCGGGGTCGGCGTCAGCATTGCGTCGAGCTCTATCGGTGCCGGCAACGCGTCGGCGGGTGTGGCGGTCACCAGTTCGGGCCAGTCGGTGGCCAGCGTGGGCGCCGGCGCCTCGGTCGACACCACCAGCACTGGCGCCGGCACGGCCGGAGCCGGCTACAGCAACGACACCACCTCCAAAGCAGCGGGCGCGGCGGGCGTCGGCACATCGACCGGCACCGATGTCAAAGCCGCGGGCGTGGCCGGCGCCGGCTCCGTGAAGAACAGCGACGTGACCGCGACCGGCACATCCGGCACCGGCAACGTCGAGGACGCCAGCGGCACCGCCGGCGGCAAAAAGTCCGCGCCGCCCTCCGACAGCGGATCGGCGGAGGGCAAAGGCACGACCGGCGCCACCGGGACGGCAGCCGGGGCCGCCGGGACATCGACCGGCGCCACGGCAACCGGCGACAAGACCAGCACCGGCACCGGAACTGGCACGGGAAGCGGCACCGGCACCAAGGCCGAGGGGAGCGGCAGCGCGCCCAAGACCGGCGCCCCCGGCAGCGGTCAAGGCAAGGGCCAGAGCCAAGCCGCAAGCCAAGGCCAGCCCGGCAGCCAGCCCGGCGACGCCAAGAGCGCCGCTGGCGGCACCTCCACCACCGGCCAGCCCGGCGGCACCAGCGGCCAGGGCACGCAAAAGCAAGGTTCCGACCTGCTGACCGAGAAGGAAATGGCCGTATTCGGCCTCAAGGGCAAGCCCATCACCCACGACCAGCTGGACGCCGCATTGGCACAGGCCCGCATCATCCGCGAATTGATCGACAAGTCCAGCCCCGCGCAGCAAGCGCTGCTGCGGGCGATCGCCGACAGTTCGCCCGAGGGCCAATACACCGTGCCGGCCTCCACCTGGATCCAGAAGGTGCTGACCGCCACCCAGGGCATCAGCGAAGAAGACATCGCCTACCTGAAAACGCTGAACTGGAAGCCGGCCAAGGTCACGCCGGAGGAGCTGCGCAAGAGCGTGCTGGCAGCGCTGGCGAAAAAACCCAAGACACCACCCAAGCAACAAGGCACCGACCAGGGCGGCGGCAAGAGCGAAACCGAGGGCAAAGGCGAAGGCAAGCCCGGCACATCAGGCAAAGGCACCGAGGGCGCGGGCAGCAAAGGCAAAGGCCAGCCCGGCGCCAAGGGCGGCGAAGTCACCAAATACCGCGTCTCGACCGACGAAACCCAAACCGCGCGCGATTTCTGGTTCGTCAATTTCAGCAACTTCGACGTGCACAACGCCGCCGTCGGCGAATCCGTGATGATGACGCTGGCCTTCTTTGCCGAGGACAAGGGCATCTACACCTTCAAGCTGAAATTCGTCATCAAGGAGCGCAACGTCGCCAGCGAGACCAGCAAGGAAAAGGGCAAGACCATCACCCGCAAGGCCGTCACCTTCAAGCTGGAAGGCGTCAACGACGCCCGCTGGGACATCGCCCCGCCCGGCAAGCGCCCGTTCATCCTGCCCAAGAACGTCCACGCCACCTTCAAGGGCTTCCTATGAGCACCTATCCCCGCACCCCGTACACGCTCAAGTGCGGCATCGTCATGATCGATGCCCTGACCCGGCGCGCCGGCCGCGTGATCGTGCTGCAATACACGCCCGACCACCTGAGCCGCACCCTGCAAGTGCAATCGGTCAGCGGCGACACCGGCGACCGCACCGAACCGCTGCGCTTCAAGGGCCCGCCGGTGGAAACCTTCCGGCTGGAAGCGGAGATCGACGCCACCGACCAGCTGGAATTCCCCGACGCGAACAAGACCGCCGTCGAGGTCGGCATCTTTCCGCAACTGGCCGCGCTGGAAGCATTGGTCACGCCGACCAGCGCCCAGGTCGACGCGGCCGACGCCCTGATGACCCAGGGCGCCATCGAAATCGCGCCGATGGAGTCGCCGCTGGCGCTGTTCGTGTGGAGCGCGCAGCGCGTGGCGCCGGTGCGGGTGACCGAGTTTTCCGTCACCGAGGAAGCCTTCGACATCAGCCTCAACCCCACCCGCGCGCGCGTCACGCTGGCGCTGCGCGTGCTGTCGGTGAACGACTTCGGCATCGACCACCCCGGCGCCGCGCTGTACATGAGCTATCTGAAAAACAAGGAAGCGCTGGCGCTGCGGGCGGTGGCCGGCTCGCTCGATCAACTCGGCGTGAAAGGACTGTGATGATAGATCCGCGCACCCTGGTGCCATCGCTGCAAGACCTGCGCACCGAAGTCTTCGACGAGCTGAGCCGCTATCGCGGCCTGCCCCTGCTAATCTGGACCGACGACGACGGCCTCGAGCACACCTACGTCGACCGCCGCTTCGTGCCCGGGCCGGAAGCGCTGTCGGCCGCCGGCGTGGTGGCCGTCAACGACCAGGACCGGCTGGACAACATCGCTGCCGTGCAGTTCGGCGAAGCCACGCTGTGGTGGCGCATCGCCGACGCCAACCGCGCGCTGCAACCGGACGAGCTGACGCAGCGCCTCGGCCGCCGCCTGCTGATCACCTTCGCCGAAGGCACGCCGGCGCCACGCCGCTGACGGGAGGATGCATGTTACGCGGAATACAGTTCTCGCTGATGGCAGGCTTCATCAACCCGGAGCCGGTGCCGCTGGACGTGGCCCAAAGCCTGATCACGGCCCAGGTCACGCAGGTGACCGAAGGCCGCAGCGGCTTCTCGCTCAGCTTCGCTTTCGGCAAGGGCTCGCCGATACGGCGCCGCTTCGAGGATGGTTTCTTCGATCCGCCGCGCCGCATGGTGCTGTACGCCACCCTCAACGGCACGCCGCAGGTGCTGATGGACGGCGTCATCACCCGCCACGAGGTGGCCGTCTCCAACGACGCCGGCCAGTCGCGCCTGAACGTCACCGGCGAGGACCTGTCGCGCATGCTCGACACGGTCGACCTGAGCTGGCTGATCAAGTACCCCGCCATGCCGATCGAAGGCCGCGTCGCCCTGATCCTGGCCAAATACATCCCGCTGGGCATGATCCCGCTGATCATCCCCAGCGTGAACATCGACATCCCGATTCCGACCTCGCGCATCCCCAGCCACATCGGCACCGACCTGCAATACCTGAACCACGTGGCCAAGAGCGTCGGCTACGTGTTCTACATCGAACCGGGGCCGCAGCCGGGCCGTTCCATCGCTTACTGGGGGCCGGAGATCAAGACCGGCGCCCCGCAAGCCGCGCTGATTGCCAACAGCGACGCCGCCAGCAATGTCGACGGCCTCACCTTCACCTTCGACGGATTCTCCAAGACGCTGCACCTGCTGCTGATCCGCCCGGAGGAACTGCCGGTGCCGATTCCGATCCCGATCCCCGACGTCAATCCGCTGTCGCCGCCGCTGGGCCGGCGCTCGCCGATCCCGCTGCGGGTGGAGCCGCTCAGCGGCGTGGGCCACTACAACCCGGCGCAGGCCATCATGGTCGGGCTGGCGCACGCGGCCCGCTCGGCCGAGGTGATCAGCGGTTCCGGCGCGCTCAACGTGGTGCGCTACGGACGCGTGCTCAAGCCGCGCCGCCTGGTCGAGGTGCGCGGCGCCGGCCTGCCGCACGACGGCCTGTACTTCGTGCGCAGCGTGACCAGCCAGATCAAGCCGGGCGAATTCAAGCAGAACTTCACCTTGTCGCGCAACGCCTTCGAGCCGCTGTCCCTCCCCGGCATCAGCCTGCCCGACACTTCCCTGCCCTTGCTGGGCTAGCACAACCGACCGAAGGGACACGCAAATGGCCGACCACCCCACCATGAAGGACCTGGGCTTCACCGACCAGTTCAACGAGGACGACGACGACGGCCCACCGGACAGCGTTGGCGGCGCCAAGCGCTACTGGGGCAAGTACCGCGGCGTGGTGCGCGTCCCGATCGACCCCGAAATGCGCGGCCGCCTGATGGTCGCCGTCGAGGACGTGTGGGGCCCGAACGTGTCCTCGTGGGCGCTGCCCTGCCTGCCGTATGGCGGCATGTCATTGGGCATGTACGTGGTGCCGCCGATCGGCGCCAACGTCTGGGTCGAATTCCTGCACGGCCATCCGGACCACCCGATCTGGACCGGCTTTTGGTGGGGCTCGACCGCGTTCACGCCCAAGACACAGTCCACCGCCACGCCCGGCGCGCCTATCCTGACCATCGAATCGCTGCTCAAGCATGCGCTGGTCATCAGCGACACGCCCCTGCCGCCGTTGCTGCCCCAGGGAGGTGTGCTGCTCAAGAGCGGCACCTCGTTCATCGCGGTCGAGCCCACCGGCGTGCGCATCTTCGGCCTGCCCGGCGTGCAGATCAACGGCACGCCGGACGGCAATCCACTCACCGCAGCCCTCTACGTGAAATAACCATGCCCGGACTCCTGCTCACCGTGAACGCCGTCGTCACCTGCACCCACGCCGGCAAGGCGACTCCGTTGCCGCCCACCAGCCGCCTGAGCGTGATGGGCATGGCCGTGGTGACGCTGGCCCACAGCTACACCATCGCCGGCTGCGGCTTCCCCGCCGCCTCGTCCGGCTCGCCGCCGTGCGTCAGCGGCAAACTGACCGTCGGCGCCGCGCGCGTCACATCAATGGGCCTGCCGGTGGGCATCGTCCCGGCCACATCGACCTGCGTGCCCAACCCCACACCGCTGATCCTGACGCCGGGCCAGCAGCGCGTCAATGCCATCTGAGCGAGGACCGCCATGAACATCGCCTTCCCCTACCAGATCGGCGCCGACGGCCGCAGCCTGGCCTCCACCGACGCCGACCACGTGCGCGACATGATGGAGATGCTGCTGTTCACCAATCCGGGCGAACGGGTGATGCGGCCGGAATTCGGCAGCGGCCTGCTGCAATCGATCTTCGCGCCCAACAGCGCGGAACTGGCCGCCACGTTGCAGCTGACCGTGCAGGCCGCGCTGACCCAGTGGCTGGGCGACCTGATCGAACTGCGCGGCGTGGAAGTGCTGAGCGACGACGCCACGTTGCGCGTCACCGTCCGCTACATGCTGCGTCCCACTGGCGAAATCGTCACCGAAAACTTCAGCCGGAGCCTGACATGAACAGCCAACCGTGCACGTCGCAATCCGGCGCACAATGCAGCGACGACCTGCGCCGCGCGCTGCTGCGGGCCGGCGGACAGCTGGCCGGCGTCGATTATGTCGAAGTCTATCCGGACGGCCTGACCCTGTGCGTGCGCTTCTTCGGCCAGCCGCCGGCCGGCCTGGACCGCGAAAACCTGCTCATCGAAGGCGGCGAGCGCATCACCGGCATCCAGGTCATCGATGCCGAATTCGAACAGCACGAGGACGGCGACGTCTGTCTGCGCGTCAGCGTGGACCGCACCGGCGATTTTTCCAGCTACTGCCTGTGCCTGGTCGAACCGGAGCGCCAAACCAGCCGCTGCAGCGACGATCCATTGCCCACGCCGGTGCCGCGCCTGCGACCAGTGCCGGCCGGAATAGACCCGCGCTACGCCTGCGCCGCATTCTCATTCCGCATCGACTGCCCATCCGACCTCGACTGCCTGGCGCCGCCTTGCGCAACCCCACCGGCCGCCCCCGCGCCCGCCATCGACTACCTGGCGCGCGACTTCAACAGCTTCCGCCGCCTGCTGCTGGACCGCATGAGCTCCGTCATGCCGGACTGGCGCGAACGTCACCTGCCCGACCTGGGCGTCACCGTCATCGAAGTGCTGGCCTACATCGCCGACCAGTTCAGCTACACGCTGGACGCCGTCGCCACCGAAGCCTACCTCGGCACGGCGCGCCGGCGCATCTCGGTGCGGCGCCACGCCCGGCTGCTCGACTACCACATGCACGAAGGCTGCAACGCCCGCGCCTGGCTGACCATCGAGACCTCGGCCGAAATCGCCCTGCCCCTGTCCGAGCTGGTATTCGCCGCGCCACCGCCGCAACAACAGGTGGTCGTGCCGGGCCTGAAATCATGGCAGGAATTGCAGCGCATCGACCAGGCCACGCTGTTCCAGGCCATCGACCTGGGCGGCGACGGCAAGCTGCACCTGAGCGTCGCCCACAACGAAATCCACTTCTACACCTGGCACAACCAGGGCTGCTGCCTGCCGGCGGGCGCCACCAACGCCACGCTGCGCGATTCCGGCGAAGCCGCGTCGAACAAGGAGCCGCACCGCACGCTGCACCTGGCCCCCGGCGACGTGCTGATCTTCGAAGAAATCCGCAGCGGCGTCACCGGCTCGGGCGCCGACGCCGATCCGGCCCGCCGCCACGCGGTCCGCCTGACCAGCGTCACCGAACTGCACGACCCACTGGACGGCGCCCTGCTGCTGGACATCGAATGGGACCGCACCGACGCGCTGCCCTGGGTGCTGTGCCTGTCCGCCCGCACCGCCGCCCCCGATTGCCGCTGGGTGGAATGCGCGGTTGCGCGCGGCAACGTGGTGCTGGTCGACCACGGCATCTGCATCGAACGCGGCGACGACAGCTGGGTCGTCGGCGAAGAAAGCACGCAAGGCTGCTGCGCCTGCGACGGCATGGCCGCCGACATCACCATCACGCCCGCTCCGTTCAACCCGACACTCGCCCGCGACGGCCTGACCTGGGCCACGCCCCTGCCCACCGGGCCGGCCCCGGCCACCACCATGCTGATCCAGGACCCACGCCAGGCCCTGCCGCAACTGCGGCTGGACCGGGGCTGGGCCGCGTCACCGGACTCCAGCCAGATCGCCTGGGAAGACAGCTACAGCTGGCACGCCGTACCCGACCTGCTCGCCAGCGAGCGCGACGACCAGGTATTCGTCACCGAAGTCGACGACGAAGGCTACGCCCACCTGCGCTTCGGCAGCGGCGACGACGGCCGCGTGCCGCCGGCACACAGCCGCTTCCGCGCGCGCTACCGGATCGGCAACGGCGCCGCCGGCAACGTCGGCCACGACACCATCGTCTGGATCGCCATCCGCAACGGGCTGTTGTCCGGCATCGAGCTAAACCCGCGCAACCCGATGGCCGCAACCGGCGGCCGCGATCCCGAACCGGTGGCCGACGTCAAGCAATACGCACCGCGCGCCTACGGCCGCGTGCTGGAGCGCGCCATTGCCGCCGCCGACTACGCCGAGATCGCCGCCAACGACGCCCGGATCCAGGGCGCCTACGCGGAACTGGTATGGACCGGCAGCTGGTACGAAGCCGCTGTCGCCCTCGACCGCTACGCCTCCGCCGACGGCGACCCGTTGCTCGAAGCGCAAACCCAGCAGCGCCTGCAAATGGTCCGCCGCATCGGCCACGACCTGCGCCTGCTGCCGGCCCTCCGCGTGCCATTGCGGATTGAAATGGACATCTGCGTCGCGCCGGGCGCCATCCGCGCCGAAGTGAAGCGCGCACTGACCGACGCCCTGTCCAACCGCCGGCTGGCGGACGGCAAGCTGGGCCTGTTCCACGAAGACCGCCTCCAGTTCGGACAAGACATCCGCGCCTCCGTCCTGGTCGCCCTGGCCCAGCAAACCGAAGGCGTAGTCCACGTAACGATGCTGAAATTCGCCCGCGCCGACGCCGCGCCGGCCGATGCGCAACGCACGCTGGCGGACGGCCTGCTGCCCATCGCCGCCGACGAAATCGCCCAACTGGACGGCAATCCCGACTTCCCCGAGCGCGGCACGCTGACATTGAATGTGAGAGGTGGACGATGAGCTGCGACCATCACTGCGACCCCTGCGCCGGCACCGGTTGCGACTGCGCATGCGCCGGCGCCTGCGGCACCCCGGCCACGCTGGCGCCGCCCGCCAACCGCGCCGGCCGCGATTCGCTGCGCACGCGCATCGGCAACCACGGCGACTTCTTCGCCGACGCGCTGCGCCGCCTCAGCGCCCGCGACGCACCCGCATTGCGCGCGCTCGGCACCCGCGACCTCACCGATCCCGCGATCGCCTTGCTGGACGCCTGGTCCGTCGCCGCCGACGTGCTGACCTTCTACCGCGAACGGCTGACCAACGAAGCCTATCTGCGCACCGCGCGCAGCGAACGCTCGCTACGCGAACTGGCGTCGGAAGTCGGCTACAAGCCGCGCCCCGGCGTGGCCGCGACCGTCCACCTGGCGTTCCTGCTGGACGCCAGCGCCGCGCCGGTGGAAATCCCGGCCGGCGCCAAAACCCAGACCGTCCCCCAGCCGGGCGAACAGATGCAAACCTTCGAAACCGACGAAGCCCTGCAAGCACGCGCCGAGTGGAGCGCGATGCCGCCACGCCTGACCCGCGTGCCGGCGGTCGACCGCGTCGACGCGCTGACCCGGCTTGAATTCCGGCTCAATGACGCCAGCCTGGTTGTGCGTCCCGGCGAACGCCTGCTGTTCCGCTTTGGCGACCTGCAGGGACAACAGGTGGGCCGCGAAATCGCCAGCGCCCGCAACGACGTGCTGACCGCCAGCGTGGTGCTGACGCTGAAGCCCCGCCCCGGCCTGACGCCCGACCTCGCCGTCAAGATCCTGGCGCTGACCGACGAAACGCAAAAGAAAGTCGCACAAGCCGGCGACCAGGCCGACCCCAAACTGGTACAACTGCTGGAAGCGCTGGTCACCTACCTGCTCGGCGCCAGCGCGATCGACGCGTTCTCAAGCATCAGCGATACATCGACGGGGTTCTCCGCCGTCGACGACCCGGCAGGCGATTTCCTCGCCGCGCTCCTGACGCCGACCCACAGCAAGCCGATCTCCATCGAATCCACCGACATCGACGCCAGCCTGGCGGCGCTGGACACCGCGCCCGAGGCGCAGCTGCGCGCGCCCCGCTATCTGGACCGCAAGGCCGCAGCCGGCCTGGAAGCAAGCGGCGCCACGCGCGGCGCGCTGCTGCAATCGCTGTCGCCCGGCCTGGGCGCCCACCTGTACGCGGCCTGGGGCCAACTGCCCGGCACCGCCGCCACGCAGGATATCGCACCGGACCTGTACCTGCTCCGTTCCGTGCACAGCCCGTACGGCGCCAACGCGCCGCTGCTCTCCTCCATCGTCCGCACCTCCAACGACACCGATTGGACGGCGGCGGAAATCGACCACCGCTACGCCTTCCTGGACGGCGTCAACGATGCGGTCCACCCGGACAGCTACGCGCTGATCCAGACGCCGCGCGTGCAGAACGCCAGCAGCCACACGGTCCGCTTCGCCCGCGTGATCGGCGCCAGCACCGCCAACCGCGGCGACTACAGCCTCAATAGCAAAGTCACACGACTGGAACTGGTCGACCCCGACAGCGGCAAAATGCTCGACGTGTTGCACGACATCGACGAGAACCTCGGCGACCTGGCCACCTCGCTCGCCTACCACCGCAATACCGTCTACGCCGTGCAGTCCGAGCTGGTGACGCTGGCCACCGAGCCGATCGCGGACGACGTCGGCGGCGACAACATCATCCTCAACGGTCTGTACGACGGGCTGGACGTGGGCCGCTGGATCATCGTGGCCGGCGAACGCACCGACATCACGGCGAACGGCGTTGCGCTCCCCGGCATCCGCGACGGCGAACTGGCCATGATCGACGCCATCAAACAAGTCGCCGATCCGGCCTCGCCCGCCGACAGCCGCCACACCGTGATCTACCTGCGAAACAAACTGGCCTTCACCTACCGCCGCAGCAGCGTCATCGTGTATGGCAACGTGGTGCCTGCCTCGCACGGCGAGACCGTATCCGAAGTGATGGGCTCCGGCGACGCGCGCGCCCGCCTCGCCGCCTACACGCTCAAGCGCGCCCCGCTCACCTACGTGGCCGCGCCCACGGCCAGCGGCGTGCGCGGAACGCAGGTCGTCCGCGTCAACGACGTGCGCTGGAACGAAGTCGACTCCCTGCTTGACGCCGGCCCCGGCCAGCGCGCCTACGAACTCTCCACCGACGACGCCGGCGCCGCCACCGTGGTCTTCGGCGATGGCGCCCACGGCGCACGCCTGCCCACAGGCCAGGACAACCTGCGCGCGCAATTCCGCGTCGGCATAGGCCGTAGTGGCAACGTGCAAGCGGGCCAGATCACGCTGCTGTCCACGCGCCCGCTCGGCGTGCAAGGCGTGATCAACCCGCTGCGCGCCGCCGGCGGCGCCGACCGCGACGGCATCGAACAAATCCGCCGCAACCTGCCGCAAGCCGTGCTGGCCCTGTCGCCGCGCTCGCGACTGGTGTCGGTACAGGACTATGCCTATTTCGCCCAGCGCTTCGCCGCCGTCGGCCACGCGCAGGCCGCCAAGCTGGGCGACGGCGGCGCCAGCGTGGTCTACGTCACGCTGGCCGGCGTCGACGACATCCCGCTTGATCCCAAGGGCGCGCTGCTGGAAAGCCTGAACCAGGCCTTCCACACCTACGGCGATCCGGCGCTGCCGGTGCAGCTGGGCGTGCGCGAACTAATCGCGCTGGTGTTGCAGGCCAAGGTCGCCATCGATGCCGACGCCGACTGGAACGTGGTCGAACCGCGCCTGCGCGCCCGGCTGCTCGACGCATTCTCGTTCGATCGCGCGCAGCTCGGCCAGCCGGTCTACCTGTCGGCGGCGGTGGCGGCCATGCAGACGACGCCCGGCGTGGCGTGGGTCGACGTCGACGTCTTCGGCGGCATCTCCGAACTGGCGCTGCGCGACAAGGACGCGCTGGCGGCGGCCGTGGATGTGCTGGAGCAGCAAGCCAGCGGCGGCGCGGTGCAGCAATTGGTGGCCTGCGCACCGGCCATGGCGGCGGCCGACGCGCCCAAGTCGCGCCAGGACCAGATCGCTCAGCGCGACGGCGAACTGCCGCGCTTCCTGCCCGCGCAGATGGCCATGCTGGCGCCCCACGTCCCCGGCACCCTGGTGTTCAACCTGGTCGAAACAGAAGGCAAATCATGCTGAACTCCCCGGACGCCCTGTACCAGCTGCTGCCAGCCTACATCCGCCAGCGCGATGCGCAAAGCGGCGGCGCCTTGCAGCAGCTGATGGCCATCATCGGCAAGCAAGCGCAGTTGATAGACCGCGATCTGCTGCGCATGTACGACAACAACTTCATCGAGACCTGCGAGCCGTGGGTGGTGCCCTACATCGCCGAACTGCTCGGCTACCAGCCATCCAGCGGCGCCGACGCCTCCCCGGCGCTGGCACAATACCTCGCACCGCGACGCGAGGTGGCCAATAGCATCGCCTTCGAGCGCAGGAAAGGCACCCTCATGGTGCTGGAGGAACTGGCGCGCGACGTGGCGCACTGGCCTGCCGTTGCGGTGGAGTTCTACCGCCGGCTGGTGCAGGCCCAGCATCTGGACCATCTGCATCCGGACCGGCCGGCCACCGCCGACCTGCGCAACGCCGCGCGGCTGCAACACACCGGCTCCCCCTTCGACACCTTGTGCAGGACGGCCGACGTGCGCCGCATCGGCAACGTCCAGTCCGCCGGCTGGTACAACCCGTCCAGCGTGGGCCTGTTCGTGTTCCGCCAGCGGCGCTACAGCGTCACCCGGACTTACGCCAGCTGTCAGCGCGAAGCCGGCCAGCATTGCTACGCCTTCTCCATCCTCGGCAACGACGTCGCGCTGTACCGCACGCCGGAGCCACCCGCCCAGTTGCCGCTGCCTATACTGCGCGGCGAGCTGGAAGCCGAGCCGGCGCCGGACGCCAGTTCCGCCAGCGCCGATCCAGCGCTGTACGGCGCGGGGCGCAGCCTGTGGCTCACCGTCCCCGACTGGCCGAAGAAAGGCGACCAGGGACAAGTGCCCGCATCGGCCGTCATTCCGGCCGACCTGTCCAGCTGGTCGTATCGCGTGCCGAAGAACCACGTCGCCGTCGATCCGCAGCTGGGGCGCATCATGTTCCCTATCAAGCAGCGTCCGCAAAAGGGCGTGCTGGTCAGCTACGGCTACGGTTTCGCGATGGACCTGGGCGGCGGCGAATACAGCCGTCCCGCGCTGCCGCTGCCCGCGCGCGTGACACGCATGCGCGTGCGCGCGGCCGAACACGGCAAGCCGGACCCCGGCACCTTCCCAACCATCGGCACGGCGATCGACGATTGGCAAACCGCCCGCGCCGGCCCGCCGGAGACGCGCCCGGAAGCTGCGCTCGTGGTGGAACTGGCGGACAGCGGCAGCTACCACGGCGCCATCCACATCACGCTCGGCCAAGGCGAATCGGTGTGGATCGTCGCCGCGCCCGGCACGCGCCCGGTCCTGCTGCTGACCGACGAGCGCGACGGCGCCGCCGACCGTATCTCGGTGCAAGGCGCAGCCGGCAGCCGCCTGACGCTCGACGGCCTGCTGGTCGCCGGCCACGGCATCGACATCTCCCCGCGCCTGCCGGACGACGGCATCGACGTCGCCGAGCGCCCGCCGGAGGATGGCAGGGGCATAGCAACGCGCTTGCCGGACGCCAGCCACGGCACCGGCATCGCACCGGGCCCGGAGGACGGCGGCGACGGCATCGATACCGCACCGCGCCCGCCGGCCGACGGTGACAGCGAAGGCAGCACCAACACCGGCGACCTGTGCCAGGTATGGATACGCCACAGCACCCTGGTACCCGGCTGGGGCCTGTCATGCGACTGCCGGCCCACCCATCCCGGCCAGCCCAGCGTCGTACTCGACGGCAGCGCCGCCTGCCTGCGCATCGATCACAGCATCACCGGCCCGGTGCAAGTGGCGGGCGCCGACGAGGCCGCCCGCATCGTGGTCACCGACAGCATCGTCGACGCCATGGACGCCAGCCAGCCCGCCATCGCCGGCACCCAGGGCGAGATCGCACTGGCCTTGCTGACAATCGCCCGCAGCACCATCATCGGCGAAGTGGCGGTCCACGCGATCGCCCGCGCCGACGACAGCCTGTTCCTCGGCAAAGTCGAAGTCGCGCGCAGGCAAACCGGCTGCATCCGCTACTGCTACCTGCCGGCCGGCTCGCGCACGCCGCGCCGCCACCGCTGCCAACCGGAGGACGCCATCGCCGCCGCCCGCGCCAAGGTCGATGCCGACACCACACTGACACCCGCCCAACGCACCGCGCGCAAGGCCATCGTCTCCGCCGACACCGCGCTCAGGGTGCGCCCGCACTTCGAATCGCTGCGCTACGGCAGCGAACTGTATGCCCGCCTGCACCCATCCACCGCCGCCGAGATCGCCGCCGGCGCACAGGACGGCTCGGAAATGGGCGTCTACCACGATTTGTTCGAGCCGCAGCGCCTGGCGCTGCTCAACGCCCGCCTGGCCGAGTACGTGCCCGCCACCTTCGAGGCAGCCACGTTGTACGCCCACTATCCGTCCGCATCGTCCCAAGAGGCCAAGCCATGAATGGAGATTTCGCCCGCGTCACCTTCGACTCCGCCGCCCGCTTCAGCCGCGTGCTGCTGCAGCAGGGCCGCATCCTGCTGGAGGCCGACTTCAACGAACAGAGCGCGATACACCACCACTTCCTGCGCTCGCTGATCGTCGACCTGATCGGCCGCCACTGGCGCGCCGGCGACAGCTTCACGCTGGCCGTCGATCCGCAAGGCACTGCCGACTTCAGCATCAGCGCCGGCCACTTCTACCTCGACGGCATCCTGTGCGAGAACGACAGCGCCTGCAGCTACGCCACCCAACCCTGGCCCTACTTCCCGGACGCCGAACACGAGCCACCAACGGCGGGCGGCTTGGCCTATCTGGAGTGCTGGGAGCGCCACGTCAACGCGCTGCAATATCCCGGCCTGCGCGAAGTCGCACTGGGCGGCATCGACACCGCCTCCCGCGCGCAGATTGTCTGGCAGGTGCGCATCGCCAGCCAGCCGTGGGTCGACGCCCACCTGGCGCTGGTGCTGGGCGCGCTCCAGCTGAGACTGGCAATCGCCAAGCCGGAAGACCGGCCACCCATCCAGCTCGTCATCGACCACGTCACCAACACCCAGACCGCCTTCACCAACGCGCTCGCCAGCTTCCCGGGCGCGGCGGGCGACTGCGCCGTCGCCGGCGACATGCTCGACGCCCTCGACGCCGCGCGCCCCCTGATGCGCGCCCGCGCGGTCCACGACGCCACCGAGGACGATCCCTGCTCGCTGTCGCCGGACGCCGCCTTCCGCAGCCGCGAGAACCAGCTGTACCGTGTCGAGGTCCACGACAGCGGTCTGGCCGACGGCCATGCCACCATCAAATGGTCGCGCGAAAACGCCTCGGTCGTGTTCGCCGTTCGCGGCACGCCCAAGCTAGATGCGGAAAGCAACACCATCTCGGTCGGCCTGCAGAGCCTCGGCCACGACCACCGTACCGGCCTGTGCGAAGGCCAATGGGTCGAGCTGACCGGCGACGCCTTCGAATTCACGCCGGTCGCGCCGCCGCTGGGCCAGGTCTCTAAAATCGACCGCACCCGCCAGACCATCGTCATCCAGCTGCAGCAAAAGACCACTGTGGATTTCGCGCACTGCACATTGCTCAAGCGCTGGGACCAGCACGACGGCGTGAATACCGCCGGCGTGCTGCAAGTCGAGGAACACAACAGCCCGGTCTGGCTGCCGCTGGAACGCGGCGTCGAAGTGCAGTTCCGCGTGGGCGGCTACTACCGCACCGGCGACCACTGGCTGGTGCCGGCGCGCGTCGCCAGCCGCGACGTCGGCTGGCCACAGGCGGCGGGCGCGCCGGCCGCCATCCCGCCGCACGGCGTGCAGCGCCACCGCGCGGCGCTGGCCTATTTCAAACGAGATGCCGCCGACGGCTGGGAATTCGGCCGCTGCGGCTGCTCGATGCTGCCGCTCTGCCCCTGACAGAACTTCTGTCCAGCATCTTCAGCTATAATTTCGCCATGTTAAAAATGGCGAAGCGACAAACATTGCACATCTGGATAGCCCTGCTGGCCATCCTGTTCAGTGCCCTCGCGCCCGCCGTCTCCAGCGCCTTGGCCGCCGCCGACACGGTCCAGGTCTGCACCGTGGACGGCTACAAAATCGTCAAGCTGGCCGCAGCCGAGCAAGGCAAGACACCAGCCTCCGCAAAGCACGCCATGCAGCACTGCGCCTTCTGCACCCTGTATGCGGACGCCCACCCGCTGCCAGGCGCGCCATCCGTCCCGCTCGCGCTCGATGCCGGCCGCGACACCTACCCTCCACTTTTCTACACCGCACCGCGATCGCTGCGCACCTGGTCCGCGGCCAATCCGCGCGCACCGCCTTTCCTCGCCTGATTTCCCTCAACGGTACCGCCGTTTCCCGGCGGTGATTCATCACGAACTTTCGAGGCGTCTTCATGATCGCAGGCACTCCCACGGCCGGAACTTCCGGCCTGTATCGCCGCATCTGGCGCTGGCACTTCTTTGCCGGCCTGGTATGCGTACCCTTCATCTTTTCACTGGCCACCACCGGCGCCATCTACCTGTTCAACCGGCAGATTGACGACCTGATCTACGCACCGCAAATGCTGCGCCAGGAGCCGGCAGGCAATGCAAAAACAATCCCAGCCTCCACGCTGATCGCCAACGCGCTGCACGCCAGGCCCGGCCAGGCCAAGGCCTTGAACCTGCCGGCCGACCACCGCCACAACGCCCAGGTGGACGTGATCCAGCCTGACGGTGCGACGCTGCAGGTATTTGTCGACCCAAGCACCGGCGCCGTGGCGGGCGCCATCGACGAAAGCCGGCGCCTGATGACCATCGTCAAGCACATCCACTCGCTGGCGATTGCCGGCGACGGCGGCAAGGCGGTGATTGAAATCGTGGCCGGCTGGATCATCATGCTGATGGCCAGCGGCGCCTATCTGTGGTGGCCGCGCGGCCGGCGCGCAGGCGTGGTCTCGATCCGCCGCCAGGCGCACGGCCGTGTCTGGTGGCGCGACCTGCACGCCGTAACGGGCGCCTTCTGCGGTGGCATCATCCTGTTCCTGGCATTGACCGGCATGCCGTGGTCTGTATTCTGGGGCAAGAACGTCAATGCCTGGCTGAGCGCCCATGACCTGGGCGTACCGGACGGCATGTGGCGCGGCGTGCCCAAATCCACGCTGCCCGCCAGCGCCCTCGGCGACCTGCCGTGGACCCAGCAACAGCAAGCCGTGCCGGCATCCGACGATCCGCATGCGGAGCATAAAGCTGCGCCACATCAAGTTCGCTCCGGCCCCGGCTACGCGCTGCTGAATAATCCGGCCATCGTCGGCCCCGACGCTATCGTGGTTCAACTAGCGGCCATGGGCATCGATCGCGGCTATCGCCTCGCGCTGCCTCGCGACCCGCGCGGCATCTACAGCGCGATCTACATGCCGGCCCAGGTGGTCAACCATCGCGTGGTCCACATCGATCAATACAGCGGCAAGGTATTGATGGACATCGGCGCCGGCCGCATCGGCGCCATCGGCCGCATCACTGAATGGGGCGTGTCCGTTCACCAGGGCCTGGAATACGGTGCGCCGAACCTGCTCGTGATGCTGGCAGGTTGCCTTGCGCTGATGGCGCTATGCATCAGCGGCATCGTCATGTGGTGGCAGCGCCGCCCCGCCGGCAAGCTGGCCGCGCCCACCCTCAAACACGGCGACCAACTGGCCAAAGGCTTGCTGCTCATCGCCGTCGTGCTGGGCTGCTGCTTCCCCTTGCTGGGCGCATCGATGCTCGCCGTCCTGCTGCTTGACACGCTGATCGGGGCGGTGCGCCGTCCCGCAGTCTAAACAAAACCAACTGAGCACCTTATGAAAACAATTAACTTCCCAAATATTTTGATGTTATCCACCATGTCGTTGGCGCTGCAAGCCGCCTGGGCCGCGGAGGATGCCGCCCCGGCCATCGATCCGCAACATACGGTGATCGTCTCCGCCATCGGCGAGGGCCTGCATCCACGGCCGAACGGCGCCAGCGATACCACGCTGTTGTTGAGCTCCGTTCCCGGCTACAGTGCGGCGCAGGCCGGCGGCGTCTCCGCGCTGCCCTTCCTGAACGGACTGGGCGACGACCGCCTCAAGATCCGCATCGACGGCATGGAAATCACCTCGGCCTGCGCCAACCACATGAACGCGCCGCTGTCGTACATCGCGCCGACGCAGATCGGCCGCATCGACGTGCTGGCCGGCGTCACGCCCGTCAGCGTCGGCGGCGACAGCATCGGCGGCACCATCGCCGTCAAGTCCGCGCCGCCGGTATTCGGCGACAAGGCCGAAGGCCTGCACACCAGCGGCAAGCTCTCGCTCGGCGGCCGCAGCAACGGCGACGCCGTGACCAGCGGCATCTCCGCCAACATCGCCAACGACAAGATGAGCCTCGGCTACAACGCCAGCTACGCGCGCAGCCACAGCTACGAGGACGGCAACGGCCAGCGCGTGCTCGGCAGCCTGTACGAGAGCATCAACCAGTCGGCCGTGCTGGCCTTCCGCGACCAGCAACAGCAACTGACGCTGCGCGCCGGCATCCAGCACATCCCGTACCAAGGCTTCCCCAACCAGTACATGGACATGACCGACAACGACGCCAAGTTCGCCAACCTCGGCTACGTGCGCAAGCTCGGCTGGGGCGAGCTCGACGCCAGCGCCTACTGGCAACGGACCCAGCATGACATGGGCTTCTTCTCGCCTGAGCGCCCGGGCAATATGCCGATGGTCACGCAAGGCCGCAACGCCGGCTACGCGCTCAAGCTGACGCTGCCGGTCGGCGTAGCCACCCGCCTGCGCGCCGGCCAGGAATACCACACCTTCCGCCTGGACGACTTCTGGCCGGCCGTGCCACGCTCGATGATGATGGGCCCGCAGACCTACATCAACGTCAACAACGGCCAGCGCGACCGCGTCGCCGTCTACGCCGAAGCCGAGACCGAGCACAACGCACAATGGACCACGCTGTTTGGCGCCCGCTGGGAACAGGTGCGCATGAACGCCGGCGACGTCCAGCCCTACTCCACCAACATGATGAACGCGGCGGACGCCGCCGCTGCTGCGGCCTTCAACGCCCGCGAGCGCCGCCAGCGCGACGGCAATCTGGACCTGACGGCACTAGCCCGCTTCGACGCCGACGCAACCAGCACCTACGAGCTGGCCGCCGCCCGCAAGACCCGCTCGCCCAACCTGTACGAGCGCTACACCTGGGGACGCGGCACGATGGCAATGACCATGACCAACTGGTTCGGCGACGGCAACGGCTATGTCGGCAACATCGACCTGAAACCGGAGACGGCCTACACCCTGGCCTTCACCGCGCACTGGCACGGCGGCAGCGGCGCGGCGGCCTGGTACGTCAAGCTCAATCCGTACTACAACCGCGTACAGGATTACATCGATGTCGACGTGCTGGGCCAGTTCAAGCCATACAACAAGACCGCGCGCGGCGCCTTGCTGCGCTTCGCCAACCACGACGCCCGCCTGTACGGCGCCAACCTGTCGTGGAGCGTGCCGGTGGAGGCCACGCTCAAGTTCACCGGCACCGCAGCCTATACGCGCGGCAAGCGTACCGACGGCGGCGACCTGTATCACATGATGCCGGCCAATACCTTGCTGACGCTTGAACACAGCAGCGGCGCCTGGACCAATCAGCTGGAAACCAGGCTGGTGGCCCGCAAGAAGAAAGTGGACGAGCAGCGGCTGGAACCCGTCACGGCGGGCTACGCGCTGCTGAACGCCCGCACCACCTACCAGTTCCGCAAGAATACGCAACTGACGGCAGGCGTGGGCAACCTGCTCAACAAAGCCTACGCCGATCCGCTCGGCGGCGTGTACTTGTCGGGACTGCGGGCCAACGGCGGCGCACTGCAGCCATTGCCCGGATACGGCCGCTCGGTCGACCTCGGCCTGACGATCTCGTTCTAAGCCAGCATGCGCGCGACGGCTTCCGCCAGCGTCGCGCTCATGCCGATATCGTTGCTGACGTGGCAAACAGTATCGCAAGTGACGATGCGTCCCGCGCCAGCGGCGTCAAGCTCTGCATACGCCGCATCGGCAAACAGCGCGTGCACGCCGATGCACACCGGCGGAGGACAGCCCGCCGCCTTTAACTGCCCTACGGCCGCGATCATGGTGCGCGCGGTCGACACGATATCGTCCACCAGCACCGGCGTCCTGCCGGCCAGCACCGCGGCGGGCGGCAGCGAAACCGCAACCTCGCGGTCGCCGCTCCGCACCTTGCGCAGCACGGTGTAAGGACAACCGACGCCGGCGGCCACTTGCGCCACCCACTGCTCGCTCTCCTCATCCGGCCCAACCAGCACGGGCCGCTCCACGTTCGCCGCGATCCAGCGCGAGATCTCCGGCGCGGCCGGCACCACCTCGGTGCGCATGCTGTAGATTTCGGAAAGGCTGTGGAAGCGGTGCAGATGCGGATCGACCGTCACCATCCAGTCGCAGCAGCCCGACAGCAGCCGCGCGAAATGCCGCGCCGTCACGCCCTGGCCCGGCGCGAAAACCGCGTCCTGCCGCATGTACGGCAGATACGGCGCGACCAGGCCCACGCTGCGCGCGCCCAGCTCCCGCGCCACGCAGGCGCTCAGGTACAGGTCCATGATCTTGTGGTCCGGCCGGTCCATCGCGCCGACCAGGATCAGATCGCGCCCCGCCACTGCGGGCGTCATCTGCGGGCAGGTTTCGCCGTCCGGGAACCGATGCAGCAACAGCTCACCGGCGTCGCAGCCCAGGTGTCCGCGCAGATGGCCGGCGAAATGTTCGGCGCCGGGCAGCGCCATCAACATCGCATTCATCATGCCTCCTGAATCGAGAAAATATCATCCTCCGCCTCGGCATAGGCCAGTGCATAGGCCAGCTCACCGGGCGACTCCGCGTGCAGCGTCAACAGAGGCTGGCCCGCGCTCAGCAAGGTGCCCAGCGGCGCATGCAGCTCAAGCCCTGCGGCGGCGGACTTCGGCGCACCGGCCAGTTTGGCCAGCCGCGCCAACCGCCGATTGTCAATGGCGACCAACCGCCCCTGATGCAGGGCCGTGATCACATGCGTGTACGCTGCGCGCGGCGGCGTGTGCATGCCGCCTTGCGCCTCGCAGATCGCCTGCAGCTTGGTCCAGGCCGCGCCGCTGTCGAGCACACTGCTTGCCAGCGCCAGGCCTTCACCGGCAGCGGCCTTGCCGCCCAACTCCAGCACCCGCCCGGCCAGCAGCAAGGCGCGCTCGCGCAAGTCGGCGGGCGCATTGGCCTGGTTCTGCAGCACCGACAGCACATCCCACGCCTCCAGGGCCGGGCCGATACCGCGCCCGACCGGTTGGCTGCCGTCGCTCATGATCACGCTGACGCTGATGCCCAGCGCCTTGCCGACCGCATCGAGCCGGTGCGCCAGCGAGTGCGCCGCCTGCTGCGACCGCACCTTGGCGGTCCGTCCGACCGGCACGTCGATCACCACATGGGTGGAACCGGCAGCGACCTTCTTCGACAGCACCGACGCCACCATCAGCCCATCGCTGTCGAGCCCCAGCGGGCGCTCGACGCGGATCAGCACATCGTCTGCGGGACTGAGCAAGACCGCACCACCCCAGGCGATGCAACCGCCCTCACGTTCCACCACGCGGCGCATGGCCGGCAGGTCCAGCGCCACCGGCGCCAGCGTCTCCATCGTGTCGGCGGTGCCGGCCGGCGACGTGATCGCGCGCGACGACGTTTTCGGAATAATCAACCCACAGGCGGCCACGATGGGTACGACCAGCAAGGTGGTGCGGTTGCCAGGCAGTCCGCCGACACAGTGCTTGTCCACCACCATATCGCTGTTCCAGTGCAGCCGCTGGCCCACCCCCACCATGGCGCGGGTCAACGCGATGGTTTCGGCCACGTCCATGCGGTCGCCGGAACAAGCCGTGATCAGGGACGCCAGTTCGATCTCCGAATAGCGGCCATCCACCACATCGCGCACGATGGCCTTGGCCGCGTCGCCGCCGATGGGACGGCCGTAGATCTTGGCGCGCACCGCCGACATCGAGGCCACCGGCTGCGCATGCGCCACGCGCAAAGGCTCGCCGTCGTTGCCGCCCAGCGCGCGCCAGGCCGCCTCCGACAAACCCAGCTCGCACATCGCTATCCATTCGCCGTGCACCACGTTGAGCGTCGCAACGATATGCTGGTCGCCGCGCCAGATCTCGATGCGCGAGCGCGATTCGAAGCCCTCCGATTTGCAGACCGGGCAATCGCTGCGCAAGTAGGCGATCGGCTCCTGATAGGTGTCCACGCACAGCCGGCGCAGGCTCAAACCGGCCACCGGGCCTGCGGATAGCAGCCCGGCGTCCGGCGTTGACATGCGGTTCATGTCAGCTCCTGCTGTTCCAGATACTCGGGCACGTGACAATTCCAATGCAGCTCCTCTTCGATGCGGTGACGCAGCGCATCCGCCGCCGCCGGCTCGCCGTGCGTGATGAAGGTGCGCTTGGGCGCCTGCTCGAAGTGGCCCAGCCAGCTGAGGATCTCCCCAGCGTCGGCATGCGCGGACAGATTGTCGATCTGCCGCACACTGGCCCGCAGCGGCACATACTCGCCGTAGATCTTGATCTCCGGCGCGCCGTCCAGCATGGCCGCGCCGCGCGTGCCACCCGCCTGGAAGCCCGCGAACAGGATCGTATTGCGTGGATCGCTGGCGAAGGCCTTCAAGTGATGCAGCACACGCCCACCGGTCGCCATGCCGCTGGCGGCGATGATCACCATTGGCAGCTGGCGCATATTGAGGGCGATCGATTCCTCCACGCTGTTGACGATATGCGCCGCATGGCACATCGCCTCGCACTGCTTGTGGTCCAGGCGATGCAGGTGGCGGTGCTTCTGGTATAGCGCGGTGGTGTCGGTGGCCATCGGGCTGTTGAGGTACACCGGCAACGCCGATGGCAGCTCGCCCCGCGCCTTGAGCTGGTGGATGGCGTACAGGATCGACTGCGCGCGGCCGACCGCAAACGCGGGTATCACCGTCACGCCACCGCGCGCGGCGGTCTCGCGGATGGTCTGTCCCAGCAGGATGGCGGGATCGTCCGGATTATGTATGCGGTTGCCGTAGGTCGATTCCAGCACCAGGTAATCGGTGCGGGCGACATGGCTCGGCTCGACCATGATGGCGTCGTGCAGCCGGCCCAGGTCCCCGGAGAAGGTCACATTGCGATCGCCGTCGCTGATGGTGACGATGGCCGCGCCCAGGATATGGCCACCCAGCGCAAGCTGGCCGCGCAGCTTGCCGCAGATATCGAACGGCTTGCCGAACGGGACCGGCGAAAACAGCTTCAGCGCGCGCTCGGCATCGTCCTCGGTGTACAGCGGCAGCGCCGGCTCGTGCTTGGAATAGCGGTGGTGATTGGCGTGGCTCGCCTCCTCTTCCAGCAGGCGGCCGCTGTCGGGCAGCAATATCTTGCACAGGTCATAGGTGGCCTCGCTGCACAGGATCTTGCCGCGGAAGCCGTTCTTGACCAGCAGCGGCAGATAGCCGCTGTGATCCAGGTGCGCGTGGGTCAGCACCACCGCCTGGATTTCAGATGGATCGACTGGCAAGTCGGCCCAGTTGCGCAACCGCAGCTGCTTGTAGCCCTGGAACAGGCCACAGTCGAGCAGCATGCGCGCGCCGCCCGACGTCAGTAAATATTTGGAGCCGGTGACAGTACCGGTCGCTCCGAGGAATTGTATTTTCATGGTTATCACCTCGTTGGAACGCAGGGGACGCCGCAGCGTCCCCGCCTCCATCAACGCAGCATGTCGGCCTTCAAGAAATACTTGCGTGCATACTTCAGCAACTGGCCATCGGTCGGATGGTCGGAGCTCTCGACTGCCATCACGCACTTGGCGACGGCGGGATGATGGGTGATCAGATGCTTCATCAGTTCCAGCTTTTCCTGCGCCGGGCCGACAATCAGCACCTCGGTCGCATCGCTCAGCGCATGCGCGACGTGGTCGAAATAGTGTTTGCTGGCGGACTTATTGTGCAGATGCGGATGCGTCGACACCGTCTTGATGACTTCGTGATCGGCCGCCTCGGCATTGAAATGAATGACGTGCGCTTGCACGTGGTCTATCCACGCTACGACATGATTGAATGACATTTGCTGCTCCGGTAGAGTGAATGGGATGCTGAGCGAAAACTCGTTCAGCGGTGTAATTCAGTCTATTGATCAGAAGCAGCAAAATCCTTGATGCAAATCAAAATCCTCTGATGTCGCTCCCGTACAGCTGCTCACCGCCGCGCTCCGATTCCTCTAGCGCGGCGACAGCCCGTTCCCGCATCTCGAGCTCATAGGCGGCGACCGCCTGATCCAGCGTCAACGGGCCGTCCGCTGCCACGGCCAGCTGCGCAGCCAGCGACGCCGCATCCAGGAAAGCCGTATTGCATCCCAGGCCGCTGGCCGGGCTCATCGTGTGCACCGCATCGCCCAGCACCGTCACCCGGCCCTGCAGCCAGGCTTGCGGCGGCGGGGATTGCCGCACCTGCAGCATGGTCAGCACGCCCGGCGGCGTAGCGGCAAACACCGCGCGCAAGCCGGGCGCCCAGCCCGCGCTGACGTCCGCGATGCAGCGCCGCGCATCGGCCTCGCGCGAAAACGCGCCGTCGATCAGGCCGAATCGCTGCCGGCGGCCTATCATCGCCCAGTACAGATAGTCGTCGACCGCACTGAGAACGCCGTCGCCAGCCGGCGAGAACCGCATTGCATCGATGACCATGGCCAGCTGCGCGTCGAAGACCACCGAAGTGCCGCCGCGCAGCGCATCGGCGATCGCCAAATTGGCGACATCGGCTTTGCCATAGATGCAGACCACGTCCGCATCCAGTCCACGCATGGCCGGAAAACACAGCGCGGCAACGCGGGAATTGCTGCCATCCGCGCCGACCAGCAAATCGGCCCGATAGGCCGAACCGTCGGCGAAATCGAACGACACCGCATCGCAGCCATGCCGGACCACACCACGCAGCTCCTTGTTGAAGTGCACATGCTCGGCGATGCCGCACATCAGCACCTCGCGCAATGTGTGGCGATTGGCCTTGAGGTCCACCGGTCCCGGCTCCCCGGAGCGCCAGGCGTCGTTCCACCGCGCCACGCCGTTCAGCTGCACGTCGAACGCTTGAGGCACATTGAGCTCCGCCGCACAGCTGGTCTCGAACAAGGCACACAAATCCGGCGGCAGGCAGCGCCGCAATGCCGCCTGGCCATCGCCGTTGATACGGATGCGATAGCCTTGCGAGCGGCTGTCGAGCGCCGCGTCCCGCTCGAACACGGCGAAGGCGATGCCATGCTTCTTCAAACCCTGCGCCAGGCACAAGCCGCCAAGGCCCGCGCCGATGATGGCGACTTGAAACGCGTTCTCCTGCATGATTTTCTCCCTGATGACTAAGAGCCTCAGTATTGGACAATTCCGGCATGCGGTGATAACGTTGTTTAGTCTAAAAATAATGAATTTGAGCCATGCCGAAAAATCATAGCGAGCGCCTCGACGGCCCGGACCTGATTGTGCTGTGGGGCGACGCCGGCCAGGAGCGCCAATTCCAGCTCGGCACGCGGGAATACGACTGGCATCGCCACCAGCGCGGCCAGGTCTTTTGCGTGGAGAGTGGATTGGTGCACGTGCGAACCGCGTCCGGCTCATGGCTGCTGCCGCCGCAACGCGCGGGCTGGCTGCCGCCGGGCGAGCTGCACAAGGTCAGCGTCAGCGGCGCGATGAGCGGATGGACCGTGCTGCTCACGCCCGGCGCCAGCAAGCATCTGCCGCCCCATCCGACCGTCATCGGCGTGACCGAAATCATGCGCGCGCTGGTGCGCCAAGCCGCCACATGGTCTGAACAAACGGCGTTGACGCCGCCGCAAAAGCGCATCCTGTCGGTGCTGCTCGACGAGTTGCAACAGCAGCCGCAAGCGGCCCTGCACCTGCCGATGCCGCAGGACCGCCGGCTGCTGCGCATCACGGCGGCTTTGGCGGCCGCGCCGGCGGACGGCCGCAGCCTGGCCAAGTGGGCGGCATGGGCTGGCCTCTCCGCGCGCAGCATGAGCCGGCTGTTCCGCAGCGAGACCGGCTGCAGCTTCGGACAGTGGCGCCAACAATTCCTGCTATCGATTGCGCTGGAACGCCTGGCGCAGGGCGAAGCGGTGAACGCAGTGTCCGACGAACTCGGCTACGCCACGACCAGCAACTTCATCGCCATGTTCAAGCGCCACTTCGGCGCCTCGCCCGCGCGCTACTTCCGCGGTTGAATCCAACCTGATGGCGACAGGCTGCGGCTAAGGGTTCTTGAGGATGGGCAGGCGCAAGGTCAGGCGGGTCCCTGAACTGTCGGACTCCAGCTGAACCTCCGCGCCGATGGAAGCCGCCCTGCGGATCTGGTTGCGCAGCCCCTTCCCTTCCTTGCCCAACCCCGCGTCCACCGCGAAGCCGCGCCCGTTGTCGGCAATGATGACCAGCACGAAGCCGGCTTCGACGCCGGTGGCCACGCGGATTTCCGTGGCCGCCGCATGCTTGACGATGTTGGCGAACGCTTCCTGCAAGATGCGCAGGATGTGCAAGGCATTGCGCGGGTCGATCCACCCCATCGCCGGCACATTCTCCACCTCCCAGCGCAGCTTGATGCCGGCGCTTTCAAGCCGCGGCCCCAGGCGGTAGCGCAAGGTAGCCAACAACAGCAACAGGTCGGCCTGGATCGGCTCCATCGAGTCGATCGTCAGTTTGAGATCGTCGATGCAGTTCTTGAGCACGTCCGCAACCATCGCGGTATCGACGTGGCCGCGCTCCACGGCCAGCAAGGCCGTCAGCAGCGAAGAACCCATGCCGTCATGCATATCCTGCGTCAGGCGCTGGCGTTCATCGTGGAGCGTCTGGATGTGGGCGATCTCGCGCAGGCGCCGGTGGCTCTCCTGCAATTCATCCTCGCGCTCCTGCAAGCGCCGCTGCAGGCCGGCGTTGACCAGCCGGACGTTGTTGTTCGCCTCCAGAAAACGGCAATAGATGATGTACATGAAAATCAGGAACGCCCCGATGTTGTTATAGGGGCCCAGATAGATGTTCTCGATGTCCACGTAGTTATTCTGAAGCAGCCAGTCGTAGACGCCGAGCAGCAGTCCGGCTATCCCCCACAAGCTCAAGAGCAAGCCATCATGCGAATGCGTGCGCCAGCATTGGTAACCGCCCACCGACCCCACGGCCACGCTCACAATCATCAACGCGATATAGGCCAGCGGCGCCAGCGTATAGGCATCGACCACGAAGGAAAGCCAGGGCAAGGTCAGCAAGCCGATGCCCGCCGTGACCACGCAGACCGTGCGATTGAGCCAACGCACCGGCCGCCGGTGCAGATAGTTCAGGAAGAAATGGGTCACCGTCACCATCCAGAAGATCGCGTTGATGGTGATCCAGCTGAACCACTCATCGCTGATCGGCAGCCGGCTTTCGCCCACGTGGTAATGCAGGGTGCGCAAAAAGGAAGCGAACGAGACCGAGAAGAACAACAGATAAATGGTTTCGCTGCGCAGGCGCAGCCACACGAAGAAGGAAAACAGGCCGACCGCCAGGAACGCCGCGCTGCTCGTATAGGGCAGCTGAACCTGCGCCAAATAGCGCACCCGGTAGCGCCAGTTCAGGCTGGCGTCGGTGCCCAGCCAGAGCGTGGAGATGCCGCCGCCGGAGGTGCTGGGGCGTTCGATGCGCAACAGGATGGTGCGCGGCGGCGAGGCGTGGGCGGTGCCGTCCAATGCGATCCACAGCGGGATGTTCCAGCCGTTCCAGTAGACGTTCTGATGCGACTGGTACAGCAGGCGGTGGTCGCCATAGACGGCGATCTGGCCATCTGTCTTCCAACGCGGGATGTACAGGTAGCGCGGCGTGGCGGACGCGGGCAACGCCGGCACCTGCATGCGATACCACGTCACCACCGTGGCCGGGCCGGAGACAGGGTCCTGCTCGATTAGCGGAGTCAACTGGCGTCGCAGCGCATGCGGCAGCGTCACCGTCTCCCAGCTGCCCTGCAACTGGCTGGTGTCGGCCTCATACGGCGGCGCGGAATAGCCATGGCCGGCGGCGACCAGGATCTCGGCCTCGGTGATGTGCAGCGGCGCCTCGGCGTGCGCCGGGCCAGGCCGGAACAGGCTGCACAACATCACCAGCCACCATATGCGCAGCACGGCCTCAGTCTCCGAGCAGGCCTTGCTGCCTGGCCTCGTAGATCGCTTCCGCCTTGGAATTCACCTGGAGTTTTCGATAGATACGGCGCACAAAAGTGAGCACCGTATGGCGCGATACCGAAATCAGCTCAGCGATCTCGTCCGCCGTAAATCCCTTGGTGATCAGCTCCAGCACCTCATGCTCGCGCGCCGACAACAAAGGACGCGTGGCCTCCGGCGGCAGCGGCACCGGGACCGCCGGCTGTTGCTGGCGAAAGCGCATCAGCACCTGCCGCGCGATCAACGGGCTGATGGGACTGCCGCCCAGATGCAGGCTGCGGATCTCGTCGACCATGCTGTGCGCCGCGCTGTCTTTGAGCAGATAGCCGGTCGCGCCCGCCTCCAGCGACTGCATCACATGCATCTCATCGCCAAAGACGGTGCAGACCATGACGCCGCAATCGGGCTGCTTCAGATGCGCCGCGCGGATCACGTCGATGCCCGAGCCATCCGGCAAGCCCAGATCGATCAGCAGCACATCGATCTCCAGCACATCTAGCATCTGCAAGCCTTGCGCGCGGGTGCTGGCGACCGTCAGCAATTGCATGTCGGGCGCCGCATCGATCATGTGCCGCAACATTTGCTGAAAGTCGACGTCGTCCTCCACGATGACTACACGGATGAGGGAGCTGTTGGTGGATGTCTGCATAAGGAAGCGGCAAGCCGGCACAAGTGCAAGCGGTGAGAGGTTACGCGTAATGCGGATATCTCATGATGCCATATCCAGCGGCATCTGCTGACGCCTGGCGCGGCGGGCATGTCAGCAGTTCTGGGGACAGACTGCGGCGACTTGGAAGCATACCATGATTACATTCATGACAACGCCGAATTATGCGATCCGCGCAATCGCAATTTGCTGGGCACTTGCTTCACCTTTGCTGTTCAACCGTCAACTTGAAGGAGCTATCATGTCTCAATTACCTGCAGGTACCATCATCAGCTACGTGGGGCAAGATCTCACTAGCCTGCCACCGAACTGGTTGTACTGTGACGGTTCCTCGCTCTCTGCTAGCCAGTACCAAAGCTTGTATGACGCGATCGGGACTGCCTTCGGCTCCAGCAATGGCGGGTATTTCAATCTCCCGGCCTTGCAAGGAATGTTCCTCCGTGGCGTAGACGACGGGGCCGGCGTTGACCCGGACTCTGCCAGCCGACAAGCACAGTCCGGCAATGGCAGTGAGGGTGGTAATACAGGCGATGCGGTTGGTTCTGTCCAACAGTTCGCGATGGAAAATCACACCCATACCTTGGGGCCGGCCTCCGGGTTCTATAGTTCCGGCGATTATGGCGTTTGTCTGAACGCACCCGGTAATGGCGGCACAACCGGAACCAGCGGCGACAGCACTGAAACGCGTCCTGTCAATCTGTACGTGTATTACCTGATTTATTGCGGCGACTAAGCTGGCCCAAGCCACCGGGAAGCCAGCGGCATCAATCGAACGTAGCTAACCTCGCGTGAACGTCGGTTGCCCTTGTCCGGCATCCGACGTCGACGTGGGTGAGAGCCGAACAACCAATGAGGCCTATCATGATCGAGACCCAAGTCTTTAGCCCGCCCGCCAGCGGCCGTAGTGTAGTCGCCGATATGGATATCATTCCAGCCAATCTGCAAATGAATAACGTCCAGGCGGTCTTCGCGGCGCTGCCCACGCAGGCGATACGCGAGTATTACGAATGCAAAGTCCCTCCTACCGCGCCAACCGGGTTGATCGAATCCCACTTCAAAGGAGTTGCCGCGTCCGGAGACAAGCTCATTTTCACCCACACGGACCTGGATCCAATTTTTCCCGCATTACACGGCAAATATCTGATCGGCGATGTCATATCCACGGGCGATCAGGGACAGATCGACCGCACTTACGACACCGCACACACCGGCTGGTGCCATCCATGCGGCGCGCAGGCGTGCGGCAGCTTCATGGCGATGGGCATCCAGGAGTCGGCATCCGGGCGCGGCGCCGACGCGTCCCAAATTCAAATCTACGATATCAGGAATGCGCAGCACGACCAGCCTATCGCTCCCATCGGAACGATCCCAAGGCCAAACGACGGGATCAATGGCGTCGCGATGACCAAGGAGGATGGCGACGATGGAAAATACATCGTGGCTGGTGTCAATGGCAGCTCGCTGACCATTTACAGATCCACCTGTTCGTCATTATTGTCCGGCGGGCCGATGGATTTTCAGGCCATATTCCACACAGATGGTTTTAGCGCGTCGGGTGCGGGCCTGGCGCTCATCACTCAGGTGGGCGGCGACATCTACATGGTCTCGATGAACGCGAACGATGACGGCTCCAATTCCGAGATCGCCCTTTACCAGTTGTATCTCAAGGCCACTCCCTACGCTTGCGTCCCGGTTCCTGGGGCGGTCAAAAACATGCCGATCCCGGGTATGAGCGAGTCGATCACTCTTCTGGAAACCTACCTTGCAACCATCCCTCCTCCATGGGGAAAATTCCTGGCGGGCCTGTTGGAACTCGGCAGCGGGCTCCTGAACAGCTCCTTTAGGTGGGGCAAGGGGCTTTCCATTACTTCGCCGGACACCATCGAGATATACGCCACGGACCGGAATGTGCTGCCGATTTCTCACATCCCGCAGATCAACTCGAAGAAGGATTTCTCCCTGGTTGTTTGGGCCAGCGCGCGTCCTGAACATTCAGTTCCGTAAGCCTGGCCGCCACCGTGACCCGCGCGCTGCGCTTGCGCCACCAGACCAGCACGCCGGTCACGGACAGCGTAGCCACGACTAGTCCCATCAACGATATCAGCACGCGGCCCGGTATGCCGAGTATGCGGCCCGAGTGCAGCGGGAACTGGGCCTGCACGAAGATATCGGCCACCGTGCCCTTCCACGGTTGGCGGTCGCCGAGCAGCGCGCCATTGCGGCTGTCGTAGTAGAGCTGCCGGGGCCCCACGCCGCCGGCGCCATGCTCGTCCTGCGGCTGGAAGAAGGCCACCGAATAAATCCCGTACTCGCGCGCATACGACACACTGCCGGCCGGCTCCCGCCAGCCGCGCCGCGCCGCTTCCGGGGCCGCCCTCGCCAGCACCTCCGCATAGCCCAACGCTGGCGCCAGCGGCTTGTCTGGCGCGGTCGGCGTGCGCGTATCGAAGGGCGACGGCGTCACGTCGGACACCAGCGACATCGCCGGGAAGAACACCTCCCGGTACAAATTCAACGAGAACGCCGTGAACGCAATGGTGAGCAGCAGCAGCCAAGTCCACAAACTGAGCGCGCGATGCAGGTCGAAATTGAGCTTGGTGCCACCAGCGCTGAAGCGGATCAGCCACGCCGGCCGCCAGCGCTGCCACCAGCTCTTGGACTGCGGTCCAACCGCCACCGCCGCGCGGCGCCGAACCGGCAGCGTGAGATAGAAGCCGACAAAGCTGTCCACCGTCCAGATCATCGCGATGCCGCCCATCAGCCACAGGCCCCAGCGATCGATGCCCCACATCTGCGGGACGTGCAGCGTGTAGTGCAGCTGGTACAGGAAGGACACGAAGGTCTCGCGCGTGATCGGCCATGCGGCGCCCCACTTGCGCACGCCCAGCTCCGCGCCGGTGACGGGATCGACAAACACTTGGTTGTACGGCGCAGGATACAGCCCGCCGGTGGCCGGATTCACGCGCGGCTCCACGTAGAAGGCCAGCGAGTGGCCCGGCTCCGCCGCCAGCGGCACCGACAACACCTGCATCTGCGGATGGCGCGCCTCCACAGCGCGCGCCAGTTGCAGCGCGGGTTGCGCAGGGCCGGCGCCCGAGGCATCGGTCAGGTGCGGATTAAGCAGCTCATCCAGCTCGTGGTCCCAGGAGATCACGGCGCCGGTGATGCCGCTGATGAAAAGGAAGCCGGCAATCGTCAGTCCGGCCCAGCGATGCAGCAATGTAGCGATTCGGCGCATTAGTTCACAGCCTGTAAAGGTTCAATCGATGGAGGGTTCTCCTGCCTGGCGATGCGGCGCAATGCGCCCATTTCACCGAGCAGCATGGTCGCGCCTAGCGCGGCGCTCAGGCTGGCCGCAATCGCCATGCTGGCGATCAGCCCATCCAGTCCCCAGATCGGCGGCAGCAGGAACAGCAGCGGTATCAACAGATATCCGTGCGGCGCCAGTACCAGCCAGGCGGCCTTGCGGCTGCGCTCCGCCGCTTGCAGCGCCACCACCGCGACCATGTGGAAGCCGAACAGGCAAAAGCTCAGATGGAACACGCGACAAGCCGTCGCCGCCAACTGCCGCACGGATGAATCGTCGGTGAACCACGTGACGATCCACGGCGCGAACGCAATCACCAACGCCGAATAGACGATGGCGAAAGCGCTGCAGATGGCGAGCATCAGGCGCGTCGCCTGCAGGAAGCGGACGCGATTCCCACCGCCCCAGCTAAAGCCCAGCAAGGCTTGCGCGCCAAGGCAGAAACCCACCAGCGGCAGGCTGCCGCCGGTCAGTATGCGCAAGCCGATGGCCACCGCCGCCACGGCCGTGTCCCCGAAGGTGGCGGCGTTCCGGTAGATCAGCGCGAAAGCAACCGCCGCCAATCCGGTCGACATGGCGGCCGGCACACCCACCGATACCACCTGCCACAGGCCTCGCCAATCGATCTTCACGTGCCGCAGCGCGACGTGGATCTTGCCGACTCGCTTGTAGAAGTAGACGGCGTAAGCCAGCAACGCGGCCGCAGCGGAAACCAGCGTCGCCCACGCGGCGCCGGCGACGCCCATCTCGAAGTGGAAAATGAGGATGGGATCTAGGATCACGTTCAGCGCGAAAGAGCCGATCAAGGTCCACATGCTGAAGCGCGTATTCCCTTCCGAGATAGCGATGAAGTCGCACAGCATCTGCAGCAGTATCAACGGCGCGCTGTAGCAGAAGATGGTGGCGTAGACGTTCGATGCCGGCATGGCGTCGGCGGTGGTACCCATCGCCCCCAGCAGCGCCGGCAGCAGCGGGATCAACACCGCCGCCAGCACGCAGCCGGCGGCCGCCAGCAGCACCATCACGGTGCTTGCCGTGCGGTTGGCCTGCTGCCCGTCGCCCGCACCCAGCATGCGCGCCACGCAGCTGGCCACGCCCACGCCAGCGCCTTCACCGATCGCGCCGAACACGATCAGCAACGGAAAGCAGATGCTGATCGCGGCGATGGCATGAACGCCGAGCTGGCTGACGAAGAAGGCATTCGCCAGCTGGTGCATCGCGTTCGCCGACAAGCCGATCACCGCCGGCAGCGCCAACGTGAACAGCAGGCGCTTGAGGTGTGGGGATTCCATGTCCGGCAAAGCGGCACTGGCGAAGCTCATTCCACTTCCTCCGTCGCGGCGTTGTTGGTATGGACAGGCCGCTGCGGCTTGGGTGCAAGCTTGTTCACCAACGACAGCGCGATTTCGTGCGAGCGTATCGCCAGCACCGACAGCAGCGTATCCGCCAGCCCGTGCGTGGTCTCGGACGAGCCCTGGACAAAGATCGGCGTCTGCACGTGCGCGGGCGCGGCCAGCTGGTAGTGCCGGCCAATGCTGAAGCTATCCAGTTCATGCTCAAGTTCGGCCAACAGCGAACGGCTGGTGTCGCGCAGGTAGCCGGTGGCGCTGATCACGCGCTGGTAGCGCTGCGCAAGCGGCTGCGCGGCGCCGGCCTGCGCCAGGCTAAGAGTCACGCCATGTTCATCACATTGCACCTGCTCGATGGCGCACGATCTGAGCACCCTCACCCGCTCCGTGCCTTCCACACGCTGCGCGTACAGCATGGCGCTGATGCGTTCAATCAGGTCGCCGTCCACCACCGCGTAATTCGTATGGCGGAATTCGGCCAGCAGCGATTGCCGCACTTTCTGCGGTTGACCGAAGAAGAAGTCGGTGTAGTCCGGATCGAAGATGTGGTTGATCGACGGCCCATCCTCAGATGGCTTGAGCGTCGAACCGCGCAGGATCAGGTCCACCTTGGCGTTGGGATAGCGTGCCACCAGGTCCAGGAAAATCTCCGCCGCGCTCTGGCCACCGCCCACCACCGCCAGCGCGTGTTCAGCTCCGGCGTCGAGCGGATTGCGTTCGATCTCGCTCAGGTAGCGCGACGAGTGAATGATGCGCGCATCGTTCCGCTCCGCCAGGCGCGGCGGCACAAAGGGCCTGCCGCCCGGCGCGAACACCAGGCTGCGGGTGCGGCGCTGCCGCTCGCGGCCCGCCGCGTCGGCGGAGTGCACGCTCAACGCAACCACGTCGCGGCCTTTGTATTCCGGGACCACGCGGGTAACGCTCTCGCCGTAGCGGCAATGGGCGTCGAAGTGGCCTGCGGTCCAGCGCAGGTAGTCGTTGAACTCGATCCGGCTTGGGAAAAAGGTCTTCTGGTTGATGAACGCTTCGAGCCGGTTATGCTGGCGCAGGTAGTTCACGAACGAATACGGGCTGGTTGGATCGCGCAGCGACACCAGGTCCTTCAGGAAGGATATCTGCATATCGGTGCCGGGCAACAGCATGTCGCCGTGCCACGTGAACTGCGCCTGCCGCTCGATGAAGCAATGCGAAAGCTCGCGGCCGCGCTCCAACAGGATCTCGTCAAGCGCGATCGCCAGCGCCAGGTTGGACGGGCCGAAGCCCACGCCAAGGATATCGTAGGTATTTGGTTCAGTGTACATGTCCGCTCCTCAGGCTTTCGGGCTTGGATGCCACAAACGGTTGCTGAAGAATTTTTCGCGCATCAGCATCACCAGCGTGGCGCGCTTGTGCGGGAAGTCGAAGTCCTTGATGGCGGCGAAACCCGAGCGCTCCAGGTTGCGCACCTGCCGCTGATGGCTGGCCGCAGGTTCGCCAACGATGCGCTGGGTGCGCGGCTCGTCCAGGAACATGTAGTGCATCAGCGATGGCAGCCACGCGCTGATGAACTGTCCTCCGGAATAGGCTTCCTCACCCACCAGCACATGCCAGCCACGGTCGTAGTCGTCGGCGGCATAGTAAGGACCGAGACGGTTCTCCTGCGCCCAATACACTTCCATGTAACCGAATGGCACGCGGTCGAACTCCGCGATCAGCGGCAGCATGTGCGGATCGGCCAGGCGGCTGCCCAGATAGGCGCGCTGGTAATCGAGGTCGCCCTCCTCCTGGAAGAACTGCGCCACGCGAGGATCGTTCATCCACTTGTGCATGGTGTGCAGGTCCTGCTCGACGCTGGCGACGCGGAAGGCGATGCTCTGGCCCAGCCAGGGAATGAAGCGTTCGTACACATATCCCTGCGGCTTCGCGGGACGCTGCGGGTGCCAGCGTTCGCCGGTGCGCACGTGGTTTTGCGGGTAGATGACCGGCGCCTGCGGCAGCCAGAGTTGCGGCAGTTGCCACAGCATGGCTGGCGCCACGGTCAGCGATGGCCCGGTCTCGCGGGCGACGCCGCTGCGCAGCAGTTCGGCCTTGATCTCGGGCCATTCGCCGGCATGCAGGCGCAGCGCATTCAAATTCGCGCGGCTGGCGCTGAGCGATTCCAGCGCCGCCAGCAAAGCCAGTTGCAGCAGCGCCGGCGGCTGCGGCGCGCCCGGCTTGCGGGCCAGCCAGCATTCGCTGCCGGCATCGATGTCCAGTTCCAGCACCGGTTGTCCGTTGCGGGTGACGGCCATTACGGCGCCGATGTGGGTGGTTTCCAGCGCGTGGCCGGACAGGATCGCGCTGCGGAATGGCGCGGTTTTTACAGTGTCGTTCATGCTTTTTCCTTCGTATATACCGTTGGGAAGAATGGCTGGCACCGTGTTACCACACGTAGCGGGCTGTGAGTTGGGCCTGGCGGCGGGCGGCGTAGTTGCAGGTGCCGTCGGTCGAGCAGTTACCCAGGTAGATCTTGTCGGTCAGGTTGCTGACGTTGAGTGCAAAGTCCCAGTAGCGATGGCGATAGCCGAGCATCGCGTCGGCCAGCGTCACGCCGGGGTTTTCAAATGTATTGGCGTCGTCGCCGAAGGTCTTGCCGATGCGGCGCACGCCGGCGCCGGCCCGCCAGCCTTCGCCGATGGTGCGCTCCGCCCACGCGGCCACGTTCACGCGCGGCACCAGCGATGGACGCTTGCCTTCGTTGCCGTCGTTGTTGCGGGTGATCTTCGCGTCGAGCCCCGTCAAGGAGCCGTTCACCTTCCAGTCACGGCCCAATTTCGCTTCGGCTTCCAGCTCCAGGCCGCGCACGCGCACTTCGCCGCGCTGAATCTGGGCGCCCACGCCCACGTGGTCCGGGTCGGCCGTCAGCACATTGCTCTTGCGCAGATCGAACAAGGCAGCCGTCAGCAATGCCGGCCGGTCCAGCGGCGCCCATTTGACGCCAAGCTCCACCTGCTTGCCCTTCTCCGGTTCGAAGTTTCGGCCGTCGAAGGTCTGCCCCATCACGGGACGGAACGAGGTCGCGTAGCTCAGGTAGGGCGATATGCCGTTGGGCGCCAGCCAGGTGAAGCCCAGGCGGCCGGTGGTCGCGTTGTCCTTCTGGCTGTTTTGCGCGGCGTTGAAGTAGTCGTCGTTGTCGACGCGGCTGCGGTCATGGCGCAGGCCCGCCGTCAGCAGATATTGGCCGTCGAATTTCAGCTGGTTCTGCGCATAGACGCCGGTCTGGCTCAAGGTGCTGCGCTTGTCCTCGTACTTGTCGGGCGCGCCGACAGGCTGGCCGTAGACCGGTGCGATCACGTCCAGCGTGGGCGCTTCGCCGAGGTAGTTCTGGCCTTCCTGCACGGCGCGGCTGTAATCTATACCGGCTACAAAGGTATTCTCCATGCCGCCGAAACGGCTGTTCCACTCCACGTTCTGGTCGGCCGCGAACACGCGGGCCTTCTGCTGCGCCGAGAAATTGGCGCGGTCGATGGTGCGTTCGTCGTCGTGCAGGCCGGTCATGTACAGGCTGCGATAGTCGACCTTCTCGGTGGCGTAGCGCAGGTTCTGGCGCACCTTCCACGCCGGCGAGAAGCGCTTCTCGAACACGTAGCCTATGCTGCGCTGTTGCGTCTTGAAGTGGTCGAGTCCCGGTTCGCCGACGAAGCGATTGACCGGAATCTGGCCGAACGGACCTGGCTTCTGCGTGCCGGTCGCAGGCAGGTAGAAATTCGGCGGCACGTTATCGTTCTGCAGATAGGCGAGCAGCGTGAGCGACGTGTCGGCATCCGGGTGCCAGGTCAGCGACGGCGCGAAGTACTGGCGGTTGTCCCTGGTGTAGTCGACGGCACCCTTGGCTTCCCGTGCCAGCATGGTTGCGCGATACAGCCACACGCCCTGCTCGTCCAGCGGCCCGCCGATATCGGCGGCGACCTGCTTGCGGTCGAAACTTCCGTAGCTGACTTCCACCTCGCGCAACCGGGATGCCGTCGGTCGTTTGCTGACGGCGTTGACCATGCCACCCACTTCGGCCTGGCCGTACAGGACGGAGCTGGGGCCGCGCAGCACTTCGATGCTTTCGAGTCCATACGGTTCCATCGTAAAGCCGGTGAAGCCGCGCGTCGGCAGGTTCACGCCGTCGCGGAAGATGCCGTTCGAGCCGACCTCGAAGCCGCGTATCATGTACTGGTCGAAGCGCGGGTCCACGCCGTAGCTCTCGGTCTGCATGCCGGCGGTGTAGCGCAAGGCCTGTGGAATGCAGGGCGCCTTTTGCGCATCCAGCCGCTCGCGGCTCAACACCGATATCGATTGCGGTACTTCGACGATGGGCGTGTCGCCCTTGCTGCCTACGCTGCTGCGTTTTGCGATGCCGTCAGCTTCGCCTTGCACAACCACGGTCGACAGGGTCGTCTCGGCCGGCGCGTCGTCGCTTGCGGCTGCGCTCATGTGATAGCCGCCTATCAGCAGCATGGCGCCGGTGACGGCGCGAGCCAATGGTTTCAGGTCCTGCTTGTTCAACTGGTGTCGCATCGGGTGTAGCCTTCTTCTTAATGTGTGAATGATTCGTTGACGCTTTGCGCGAAGCTCCGGTGGAACTGCGGGTCGGCGATGATGCTCAGGTGCGTGCTGCCTGGGATGGCGTGGACGCGTTCCACGCGGCTCGATTGCTTGCGCCAGTCGATCACGTTCATCCCGCGCAGCAGCGAGTCTTCCGCGATCCATGCGTGGATGCGGCAGTCGAGCGGCTCCAGTGTGTAGTCGCGGAAGACCAGCGCGTTCTCCATCAGCGTCCAGAAGATGTGTTCGCGGCTGCCGATATCCGGGCCGTCGAGCGGCAGCGTGTCCGGGCTGTTGTTCACGTAGTGCAGGAACTGCGTGTAGACGGTGGCGTGCATGCGGCCCAGCAGCTGCAGCCAGCGCTCGCGCATGGCGCTGGCGGCGAGCCAGGCGTCGATATCGTTTTGCAGGCGTTGGCGCAGGGCCGGCTCCAACGGCTTTTCGCCACCGACCGCGAACTCCGCGTCGAGCGCGCAGACGTCCAGCATGCCGACGAAGCGCACGTCGACGCTGTCGCCGAGCAGGCGCGCCGCTTCGTAGGCCAGGATGCCACCCCACGACCAGCCCAGCAGCATCACCGGTTGGCCGGCGCTCTGGTTGCGGATATGGTCGGCGTAGCGCGCCGCCAGCGTGGACACTGGCAGCGGCTCGCCATCCCCGCCGGACAGCGAGTGGCAGATAAAACCAGTGGCCGGTTGGTCCGGGCCGAGGTGGTTCACCAGCGCCGTGTATTCCAGGGTGCTGACCAGCAGGCCGGGGAAGCAGTACAGCATAGGCTTGCTGCCTCCGCGCTGGAGGCACACCACTTCGCTGCCGGCCAGCTCACGGTTGCCGAGAGCGCGCGCCAGGCTCGCGATGTCCGGGTAGTTGAACAGGTCGACGATGCCCATGCCATGATCCGGCAGCAGCCGGTCCAGCATCGTCAGCACGCGCAGCGCGCTGAGCGAATCGCCGCCCAGTTCGAAGAAGTTGTCGGTGGCGCCGATCTGCTGTAGCTGCAGCACTTCCTGCCAGATCGCCACCAGTTGGCGTTCGATGTCCGACGACGGCGCCACCACTTCGCGCCGTTCTTGCGTGGGCAGCGGCAAGGCCTTGCGGTCGATTTTTCCGTTCGGCGTCAGCGGCAGGCGGTCGAGCATGACGATGGCTGCGGGCACCATGTAGTCGGGCAGCTGCGCGGCCAGTCGGTGGCGCAGCGCCGCGCCGTCGATCGCGCTATCCGCATCGGCGACCGCGTAGCCTGTCAGCTTGGCGCCTTGCGGCGTCTGGTGCAGCACGACCACGGCTTCGCGCACCGAGGGGAGCTTGCCGAGTGCCGCTTCGATCTCTCCCAGTTCGATGCGGAAGCCACGCACCTTGACCTGCTGATCGAGGCGGCCCAAGTATTCGATAATGCCGTCGGCGCGCCAGCGCACCTGGTCGCCGGTACGGTACATGCGTCCGCCGTCGGCCGCGAACGGATCGGGAATGAAGCGGTCGGCCGTGGCGGCGGCCTGGCCGTGGTAGCCGCGCGCCAGGCATGCGCCGCCGATGTGCAGTTCTCCGGGCACACCAGGCGGCACGGGATTGAGGTCGGCATCGAGCACATAAGCCCTGCGCGGGCCGACGGCACGTCCTATCGGCGCATAGGCGCCTTCGAAGCTGGCGCCAGCTGTGGTCTTCCACGCCAGCGGCGAGATCACCGTCTCCGTCGGGCCGTAACCGTTGATCAGGCATTCCGGCGCCAAGGCGCGCTTGAGCTGTTCGAACGTCGCGCGCGGCATGCCCTCGCCGCCGAATGACAGCAGGCGCAGGGAGGCCGCGTCGCTGCGGCCTTCGGCCCATTCGGCCAGCTGCTGCACGTAGCTGGTCGGGAAGCCGGCGTTGTTGACCCGGTGATGGCGCATGGCGGCGTGGGTTTCGGCCGCGCTCCAAAGCGCGTCGCCGCGCAGCACCACGCAACCGCCAACGATCAACGGCACAATCCACCGTTCATGCGCGCCGTCGAAGCTGATCGACAGGAAGTGCAGCTCGCGCGAAGCGGCGTTCATTTCGTACAGCTCCGCCGTGGCCTGGCAATGCAGCGACAACGGCCCGTGCGCGACCGCCACGCCCTTCGGCCGCCCGGTCGAGCCGGAGGTGTAGATGATGTAGGCCATCTGCATCGGCGACACATGCAGGTCCGGCGCGGTCTCGGGCCATTGCGACAGATCGAGCGTATCGATGGCGATGGCGGGCGCCGGCAACTGGTCTTGCAGCGAGCGTTGCGTCAGCAGGCAAAAAACATCGGCGTCGTCGAGGATGTACTCGATGCGTTCCTGCGGATAGGCGGGATCGATGGGCACCAGCGCGCCGCCGGCCTTGAACACGGCCAGCAAGGTAACGATCATATTGACGCCGCGTTCCAGCGCCACGCCGACACGGGTCTCCGCTCCAACGCCTGTCGAGATCAGGTAGTGCGCCAGGCGGTTGGCCGCAGCGTGCATGGCCGCGTGGGTCAGTGTATCGCCGCCGCACACCAGCGCCTCATCCTGCCCGTGCAGCGGCAATTGCTGTTCCATCAGCTGGTGCACCGGGACTGGCGCGTACATGGCCGCCGGCCACGGAGCGCTCAAGCGCGCCAGCGCCTGCGCATCCACCAACTGCAGCTGATCGAGCCGGGACTGCGGCGCGGACAAGGCCTGCGCCAGCAACGACAGCAGCCGCTCCACCAAAGCCTCGGCGGTCGACGCGTCGAAGAGCGCGGAGGCATACGCCAGCGACAAGGCATGACGACCACCTGCGCGTTCGTTCATGCGCAACAGCAGGTCCACGCGCAGCGCCTGGTCCTCGTCCAGCCGCATCGAGACGTCGCCGACCTGGCAGTGCCGGCGGCGCACTGCGAACCCAACCTGGAATGGCAGCTCGTGTTTCTGGAAGCCGTCCGCATTGAGCCGCTCCAGCAGCTTATCGAACGGCAGCGCGGCGTGCGCCAGATTGGCCGCGTCTTCCGCTCGTACCGCGTCGAGCAAGGCGGCAAAGCTCACGCCACCGTCCAGCGTCAGGTTGGAGACAAGGACGTTCTCGAATGGACCGATAACGCTATTCATGTCCGCCGGGCGGCCCGCATCGAAGGTCGCCATGCGCACACTGGTCTGCATCGTGTGGCGATACAGCAGGACGGCAAACATCGCCCGCACGACCTGCGAAGGTTGCGCGCCATTCGCGGCGCAGAAGGCGGCCAACGCGGCGGACAACGAAGCGTCAAGCCCAACCTCGACTTGCGCATCAGCGTAGGTACGGGCCGCCGTACGCGGGCGATCCAGCGGCAATGCCAGCGGCGCCGAACCATCGGCCAGCCGGGAAAGCCAGTAATCGTAATCAGTGGCCAGCGCGCCGCTGCTCAACCGCTCCAACTGGCGCTTCACATGCTGATGAAATGCCTGTGGCCCGGGCGGCGGCAGCGACTCGCCCGCGATACAGCGCAGCAGTTCGTCGACCAGCAGTTCGGCCGAAGCCGCATCGGCCAGCATGCGATGCACCGCCAGCGTCAGCGTCGCACCGTCCAGCCAAGCCTTCAGGCCGGGCTGGTTCTCCAGGTCGAAGTCCTGGCGCTGGCACCAGCTGGCGTAACTGCCGCCGCGCTCCAGCAGCAGCGGCGCCGCGCTGCCCGGCCGCTGCTCGATGTCTCCCCAAGCCAGGCGGTGGAAGGTGGTTTGCAAAATCGCGTGCCGCGCTTGCAGAACGCTCAGGCCATACGCGATCAAGGCCCGGTCGGGCGACTTCGGCCAGCGCAGTTCGATGCGGATGTGCAGGCGCTGCGTGGTCTGGCTCAACTGGCCCAGGAACCACAGGCCGCGCTGGGCCGGCGATACCAGTTCGATGGCCGCGTCCTGCGGCAGCTTGTCACCCATGCCGAGCCTCCTTGCCGGACAGCGCCACCCGCAGGTTGTACTCCCGCTGATCCAGCCAGACGCTGTCGATATGCCTCAGGCACTCCTCGCGGGTAGCGCGGAATCCAGCCGCCCGCCAGCCGCCAGGCACCGCCCATTGCGCGGGCCAGACCGAATATTGCCCCTCCGCGTTGACCACCACTTCGTAAAAACGCTCCTGCCGCATGCCCGCTCCCGGTCCGCCGGACGCCAGTTTCCCTCTGGTATCAAGCAGACAAAATTAACAATAAACCAATCGATGTAAATGATAATGACTATCATTTCGATTTGCAATTGTATTCTGGAATGGCACTGCTGGCGAAAGGGGAATACGGACTCGGGAGGCCCGAAACAATTGTGCCGCATGACGCCGGGCAAACGGCGTCATGCGGCACAAGGGTGTGGCGCGGTCAGAACTTGGTGAAGCGGCTTTCGTCGATCTCGTGTACGGCGCTGCTCATGGTGTTAAACGCCTTGGCGCCGCCCTGCCGGCGGCTCTCGCGCAGTGCGGCCGGCTTGGCTTTCGCCGCCGGTGCGGGTCGCCCGACGGTTTCAAGCTTGAAGAAGGACATCGCCGATTGCAGCTGCTCGGCCTGGCCGCTCATTTCCTCGGCGGTGGCGGCCAGCTCCTCGGAACTGGACGCGTTCTGCTGCGTGGTCTGGCTCAGCTGGCCCACCGCACTGTTGATCTGCCCCACGCCGGCCGACTGCTCTTCGGACGCGGCCGTGATCTCCTGCACCAGATCCGAGGTCTTGCGAATATTCGGCACCATTTGGTCAAGCAGGCGGCCGGCCTTCTCAGCCAGGTCGACGCTGCTGGTGGCGACATGCTCGATTTCCTGTGCGGCCAGTTGGCTGCGTTCGGCCAGCTTGCGCACCTCGGCCGCGACCACCGCGAAGCCCTTGCCATGATCGCCCGCGCGCGCCGCCTCGATGGCCGCGTTCAGCGCCAGCAGATTGGTCTGGTAGGCGATGTCGTCGATGATCTGGATCTTCTTGGCGATCTGCTGCATCGCCGCCACCGTTGCGCGCACGGCGTCGCCGCCCTCGACCGCCTCCTTGGCCGCCTGGCTGGCCATGCCGTCGGTGATCTTGGCGTTCTCGGTGTTGGCCGAGATGGAGGCCGTCATCTGCTCGATCGATGCGCTGGTTTCCTCCGTGCCGGCGGCCTGTTCGCTGGCGGCCTGCGACAAGGTCTGCGCCGTCGCGCTGATTTCCTCGGAGGCGCTGGCCAATGCCTCGGCGCTGCCGTTGACCTCGGTAACCACCTGCGCCAGCTTGTAGACCGTATTGTTGCAGAACTCCTTGAGCTCGGCAAACGAACCCTCGTAATTCTTGTCGATGCTGACGCGCAGGTCGCCCTCCGACATTGCACCCATCACACGCACCACGTCATCGATGCTGGCGCCGGTGGTGATGACGAGGTTGTTCAAGCCCTCGCCCATCTCCCGCTGATAGCCCTGCAGCCCGGCCAGGTCGATGCGGTTGCCGAAGTCCCCCTGATTGGCGGCCTCGACCACGCGACGCTGGCCTTCGATCACTTGCTTCAGCTTGGCGGTCATGTGGTTGACGTAATCCTTCAGCTCGCCGAACGCCCCTTCATAGGACTTGTCGATGCTCTTCGACAGATCGCCCTCGGACATCGCGCCCATCACCCGCACCACGTCGTCGATGCTGGCGCCGGTGGTTTGCATCAGCATGTTCAGGCCGTCGGCCATGTCCTTCTGGAAGCCCTGCAGTTCGGTGGTGCTGATGCGCATGGCGAAATTGCCGCGATTGGCCGCCTCGACCATGCCGCGCTGGCTGTCGATCATGTCGCGCAGCTTCATGATCATGTGCTTCATCGCCGACAGCAGCTGGCCAGTTTCGTCGGTGGACTTCACTTCGATGTTCAGGTTCAGGTCGCCGCGCGCCAGCGTTTCGGCCGCCGCCACCGCCTGGCGGATCGGCCGCGTGATGCTCAGCGTGATGTAGATGCCGGCCGCGATGGTCAGCACCACGATCACCGCCAGCGTCTCGATCACCTTGACCTGGGCGGCCGCGCTGACCTCGCTCATCACCTGGTCGGAATGCTTGAGGGTGGCCTCGGTCTTCTCGCGCAGGCTGGCCAGCGCGGCGCTGATCGGCTTGTCGGCCCCGGCCACTGCCTTGTCGAGCTCGTTCGGATTGTCGGTCTTGGCGCGCAGGGCGACCAGCGTGGCCATATCCTTGCGGTAGGCGGCGGCGCCTTCGCTCAGCTGGCTCAGGAGCTTATCCTCGTCCGCCGTGACGAAGCCGGTGGCCTTGTAGTCGTGCAGAGTGTGATCGACATCGACCATGTCGGCTTCGAATTTCTTGTCGTAGTCGCCGCCGCGCAGGATGTAGTTCTTGAAGTGGTGAATGCCGGCGCCCAGGGCATTGGAGCCGTTGTTGATCGCACTGCGCTTGGCCAGCGCGTCCTGCTTGATGGTCTGCCACTGCTCGTTCATCGCCGAGGTTTCGTGAACCGCGATCCAGCCCAGTGCCACGGAGAGCAGCGTCAGAAGAAAGAACGCCAGCCCCAGACGAATACCAACTTTCAAATTGGATAACATTTCTGCCTCCCGATCGATGGTGATCAACTCTTATTATTTGCAGCGCATCAATAGTTCCGAAGCTGATACTACCCCCAATCGACTTGCATTTGATATCTTTCCAGGCCAATTTATTGAAAGTGTGGCGTCACGTCCCTTCCGGCATTTTCGCGATCAATTTGTCGAGCGTGAGCGGGTAGTCGCGCACGCGCACGCCGGTGGCGTTGTAGACCGCGTTGGCGATCGCCGCGGCCACGCCGCAGATGCCCAGTTCGCCCACGCCCTTGGCCTTCATCGGCGACGACACCGGGTCGGTCTCGTCGAGGAAAATCACCTGCTGGTGCGGAATGTCGGCATGCGACGGCACCTCGTAGCCGGCCAGGTCGTGGTTGACGAAGAAGCCGCCGCGCTTGTCCACCACCAGATGCTCCATCAGCGCGGCGCCCGCGCCCATGGTCATGGCGCCGATCACCTGACTGCGCGCCGATTTCGGGTTGAGAATGCGGCCGGCCGCGCACACCGCCAGCATGCGCCGGATGCGCGTCTCGCCGGTGGCCGCGTCGACCGCGACCTCGACGAAGTGGGCGCCGAAGGTCGATTGCTGGAACTTCTTGTCCAGGTCGCCGTACTCCATGAAATCCTCGGCCACCAGCTCGCCGTCGGCCGCGGCCTGCGCAAGCGGTATCGAACGCCCGCCCGCATTGACGGCGCCATCGGCAAAGACCGCCTCGTCAGCGGACAGGCCCAGCTTTTGCGCCACCGCCGCGCGCAGCGCGACACAGGCCGCGTACACGCCGGCCGTCGAGCTGTTGCCGCCCCACTGCCCGCCCGAGCCGGACGACACCGGGAAGTCCGAATCGCCCAGCTTGACCACCACCCGCGCCAGCGGCACGCCCATCATTTCAGCGGCGGTCTGGGCGATGATGGTGTAGCTGCCGGTGCCGATATCGGTCATGTCGGTCTCCACCGTGACCACGCCGGCGCGGTCCAGCCGCACGCGGGCCGCCGACTTGGTCACCAGGTTGTTGCGGAAGGCGGCGGCCACGCCCATGCCGATCAGCCAGGGGCCGTCGCGCAGCTGGCCTGGCCGCGCGCTGCGCTTGTTCCAGTCGAACTGGTCGGCGCCGGTGCGCAGGCATTCCACCAGCCGCCGCTGCGAAAACTTGCGCTCCTTCTTGGCGGGATCGGAGGTGGTGTCGTTGATGATGCGGAAGGTGACCGGGTCCATCTTGAGCTTCTCGGCCATCTCGTCCATCGCGATCTCCAGCGCCATCAGGCCGGGCGCCTCGCCCGGCGCGCGCATCGCATTGCCCTCGGGCAGATCGAGCACGGCCAGCCGCATCCGGGTCATGCGGTGGGCGCCCGCGTACAGCAGTTTGGTCTGCTGCACCGCCGTCTCCGGTTTGCCGTCCGGCAGGTCGCCGGACCAGCTCTCGTGGCCAATGGCGGTGATCCTGCCCTCGCGGCCGGCGCCGATGCGGATGCGTTGTATCGTGGCCGGCCGGTGCGTGGTGTTGTTGAACATCAGCGGCCGTTGCAGCGCCACCTTGACCGGCCGCCGCGCCGCCCTGGCGCCCAGCGCCGCCAGCAGCGCCTCCGCGCGCACGAACAGCTTGCCGCCGAAACCGCCGCCGGTGTAGGGCGAGATCAGGCGCACCTTGTCCTTGGGGATGCCCAGCGTCCTGGCCAGGTCGCCCTTGCCCCAGTCGATCATCTGGTTGGCGGTCCAGACGGTGAGCTGGCCGCTGGCCTCGTCCCACGCGGCGATCGAGGCGTGCGGCTCCATCATCGCGTGGGCCTGGTCGGGCGTGGTGTAGTTGGCGTCCAGCCGTACCGGGGCGGCCGCGTAGGCGCGATCGAAGTCGCCTACGCGGGTATCGGCGTTGTCCTTGCCGGACGGCGCTGTCGCTTGGTCCTTAGCTGCGGCCAGGTCGTAGGCGCCCTTCTCCGCCGCATAGCTCACATGCACCAGTTGCGCGGCGGCGCGCGCCTGCTCGAACGTCTCCGCCACCACCAGCGCCACGGCCTGGTGGTAGTGCTGGATCTCCGGTCCGCCCAGCAGCTTGGCGGTGTTCATTTTCCCCTTGCCCAGCTTGCCCGCGTTCTCGGCCGTGACGATGGCGATCACGCCCGGCGCGCGCCTGGCCTCGTCCAGCGACATCGCGGCGATACGCCCCTTGGCGATGGCGGCGCCGACCACGTAGCCATATGCGGCGTTGGGCGCGGCCGCGTGCTGCTCGTAGGCATAGGGCGCGCTGCCGGTGGTCTTGAGGGGGCCGTCGATGCGGTCGGTCGGCTTGCCGACGACCTTGAGCTGGTCGATGGGATTGGTGGTGGCGGGCTTGGTGAATTTCATCGCATCAGACTTTCTTCGCTTGCGTCAACACCGCATGCAGCGTGCGCTGCACCAGCGTGAGCTTGAACGCGTTGTCGGCCGTGGTTTGGGCGCCGGCCAGCAGTTGCTCGGCCACCGCCTTGGCGCCTTGCGGCATGCTGGCATCGGCTGCCGGCATGCGCCACGGCTTGTACGCCACGCCGCCCAGCGCCACCCTGCCCGTGCCGTCCGGCTGGACCACCGCCGCCACTGAGACCAGCGCGAACGCATACGAGGCGCGGTCGCGCACCTTGCGGTAGATGTGCGTGCCGCCCAGCGGCGCGGGCAGCGTCACGGCGGTGATCAGTTCGCCGGGCATTAACGCGTGTTCGATATGCGGCGTGTTGCCGGGCGGCCGGTGGAAATCGGCGATCGGAATACTGCGCGCGGAACCGTCCGGCCGTACCGTCTCGACGCTGGCGTCGAGCAGCTGCATGGCCACCGCCATATCGCTGGGATGGGTGGCGATGCAGGCCGTGCTGGCGCCCAGCACCGCATGGTTGCGGCTGTGGCCGCCGATGGCCGAACAGCCGCTGCCCGGCGCGCGCTTGTTGCACGGCTGGTTGGTGTCGTAGAAGTACGGGCAGCGGGTGCGTTGCAGCAGGTTGCCGGCGGTCGTGGCCCGGTTGCGCAGCTGGGCCGAGGCGCCGGCCAGCAAGGCGCGAGACAGCACCGCATAATCGCGCCGCACGCGCGGGTCGGCGGCCAGATCGGTGTTGCGCACCAGCGCGCCGATGCGCAGGCCGCCCTGTCCGGTGGCCTCGATCTTGTCCAGGCCGAGGCCGTTGACGTCGATCAGGTGGGCCGGGGTTTCGATCTCCAGCTTCATCAGGTCGAGCAGGTTGGTGCCGCCGGCGATGAACTTGGCGCCCGGCGTGCTGGCCGCAGCAGCGGCGGCCGCAGTCGGCGACTGCGCGCGTTGATAGCTGAACACTTTCATGCCGTCCTCCCCGCGACCTCGGTGATGGCGTCGATGATGTTGGAATAGGCGCCGCAGCGGCACAGGTTGCCGCTCATGCGTTCGCGCAGCTCGTCCGCGTTCAGCAGCGGTTTGGCGTTGAGGTCCGCGCTGACGTGGCTGGGAATGCCTTGTTTGATTTCATCGAGCACCGCCACCGCCGAACAGATCTGGCCCGGAGTGCAGTAGCCGCACTGGTAGCCGTCGTGCTTGACGAAGGCCACCTGCATCGGATGCAGCTTGTCCTTGCTGCCCAGGCCTTCGATGGTGGTCACCTGGGCGCCGTCGTGCATCACCGCCAGTGTCAGGCAGGAATTGAGCCGGCGGCCGTCGACGATGACGGTGCAGGCGCCGCATTGGCCGTGGTCGCAGCCTTTCTTGGTGCCGGTCAGGTGCAGATGCTCGCGCAGGGCGTCCAGCAGCGTGGTGCGGGTATCGAGGTCGAGATGCTCGGCCTTGCCGTTCACCTTCAGCGATACGCCGGCATGGATCGGCGCCGGACTGGTCGGGCTGGCGGCCTGTGCCGGCTGGGCATCGGCCATCGAGGGCACAGCGGCGGCTGTGGCGGACAGGGCGCCCGCGATCAACAGATCGCGCCGCGCATGGTTGATGTCGCTGAAGTCGTTCATGGGCTTGCGTCTCCGGGGGCGTATCGGCGACCTCGATGGTAGACCGCCCCCCGCGTACGAACTGTACGTTCGTTCACACAGCGGCTACAAAGCCCGAACCTCTTCCTCGGTGAAGCCGGCCTTGAGGCGGGCGTCGATGTTGAACGGGCCGCGTGGCGTGGGCGCCTTGTAGCGCACGGCCAGCTCGGCGTACGTGGCGCGCGGCTCCAGGCCGCGTTGCTGGCACAGGTAGTTGTACCAGCGATTGCCGATCTCCACGTGGCCGATCTCGTCGCGCAGGATGATGTCGAGGATGGCCGCCGCGCCGAGGTCGCCCGCCTGGGCCAGCTTGGCGCGCAGCGGCGGGATCGCGTCCAGGCCGCGCGCTTCGAGCGTGCGCGGCACCAGCGCCATGCGGGCCAGCACGTCCTCCGTGGTCTTGCCGACCATTTCCCACAGGCTGTCGTGGGCCGGGAAGTCGCCGTATCGATACCCCAGCGTTTCCAGGTGGGCGGCCAGCATGGCGAAATGCGTGGCCTCCTCGGCGGCCACGCGCAGCCAGTCGACGTAGTACTCCAGCGGCAGATCGGGGAAGCGCCACAGCGCGTCCAGCGCCAGGTTGACCGCGTTGAATTCGATATGCGCCAGCGCGTGGATCAGCATGGCCCTGCCCTCCACCGTGGCCATCGAGCGCCGTCCCACCGACAGCGGCGGCACCAGGTCCGGCTTGTCCGGGCGGCCCGGAATGGCGCCGGCCGGCACGATAACGCTGGCCGGGTCCAGCCCGCAATCGCCGGCGCGCGACGCGACCGCCATCGCAGCGACCGCCTCCACCTTGGCGCCGGGATCGCTCTCCAGCAGGCAATGCAGCGCGTAGGCGCGTAACTCGGTCGGGGCAGCCATGGGATTCCTTGAAACTTTAAAAAGGACGCAAGTGTAGCAAATTCGCGCCGTGATGCGCCGCTACAACAATGAGTCCACCGGAGCAAGGTAATGGCAACTTGATTCCAAATTAATATCTTCTCTGAGGTAAGATTTACTGACCGCACCGGAGAAGGCGCCATGTCTCACGAGATCATCCACACGATAGGCAGCACCATCTATCTGATGTTCGCCTTGCTATTCCTGTGGGTTGGGAACATTCCGCGAACGAATCGGGGTTCGGGCTGGTGGGCCATGTCGATCTCGTGTGCGCTGCTGGCGCGCATCGTCGTCATCTTGCTGCTGCAGATGGAAGACCGGCGTATCGCCACGGCGGCCTATGCCGTCCTCAACATCCTGGAAAAGCCGCTGCTGTTGACGGGCCTGGTGCGCTTTCTCAATCTGGACGTGCGCATCCGCGGCTTCTGGATCGCCGGCATGGCGGCGGAGACCTGGCTGCTGGCGACACTGATCGCCAACACTCATCCCTTGTTCCGCTCGATGGGCTACGCGACCGTCAACTCCGGCCTGCTGGCGTGCATGGCCTGGCTGGCCTGGCACAGGAGCGGCGACATTCCCGGCTTGCCGCTGCGGATGACGGCAGTCGCCAGCGGCTTGCTGGCGATCCATTGGTTCAGCGCGCCCATCGTGATCTACTTCCATCCGACCTGGTTCAAGGACGGCTTCCTGATCGGCACCTCGCTGGTGCTGCTGCAATATCTATCGCTGCTGGCCGCCGTGCTGACGCTGTTCCAGCAACGCCTGGTGGCCGCCGAAGCCAGCGCGCTCGACCTGGCCTTCCACGATCCGTTGACGGGACTGAACAACAAGCGCTACATGAGCACGCTGTTCGACCAGGCGCTGCTGCTGGCGACGCGGCCGCACCATGTCGTTGCCGTGTTTTATATCGACCTGGATAACTTCAAGCCCATCAACGACAAGGCCGGGCATGATGTCGGCGACGAAGTTTTGAAAATCATCGCCGCGCGGTTGAAGTCCCACACCCGCAGCACCGATATCTGCGCCAGGATAGGCGGCGACGAGTTCGTTGTCATCGGCACCCAGCTGGTCAACGAAGAACAGGCGCTGGAAATCGCCGACAAACTGCTGGCGCAGATGACGACAGCGGTCGAGGTGAACGGCGTGTTCTACTCGCTGGGCGCGAGCATCGGTATCGCCCTGTATCCCAAGCACGGCGACAAACTGCCGGAGCTGATGAAGTACGCGGACTGCGCCATGTATGAAGTCAAGCGCAGCGGCAAAAACAGATGCCTGGTCTATCAGGCCGGCATGGCTTGCGCCGTCAACTGACGGCCGGCTCCAGCAAGGTCAGGGTTTGCTGTTCGGTGTCCAGGCGGGCGCGCAGGCCGACGGGCAGCGTGAACTGGTGGCGGATGTGGCCGAAGGAATAGCCGGCCACGGCGGGCCGTGTCAGCGGCAGCAGGTGCTGGTCGACCGTGTCGTCCAGCGACAGCGCGCTCTCGCCGTCGGCGCCTTCGCAATTTTCAAAGATGCCCAGCACGACAGCGGCGGCGTTACGGTAGCCCTGGCTGAGCTGTAGTTGCGTCATCATGCGGTCGATGCGGTAGGGTTCCTCGTTGACTTCTTCCAGGTAGAGTATGGCGTCCTTGAAGTCGGCCGCGTACGGCGTGCCCGCCAGCGCGGCGACCAGCGACAGGTTGCCGCCGATGAGCCGTCCGGTGGCGACGCCGCCATGCACGGTGCGCGGCGGCGGATTGTCCGCCGACATGGCGATGGTGTAGCTGTCCTGCGGCGACATCAGCACGTTGCGCATCTGCGCCACCGAATACTCCGAAAAAGTGGACGAGCCCACCGGGCCGTGGAACGTGACCAGTCCGCACTGCTTGAGCAGCGCCAGGTGCAGGCAGGTGATGTCCGAATAACCGATCAGCACTTTGGGATGCGCGCGGATCAGCCGGTAGTCGATATGCTCCAGCAGCGAGATGCAGCCGGAACCGCCGCGCACCGCCCATACCGCCTTGATTTCGGGATCGCGAAACATCGCGTGCAGGTCGGCCAGCCGCTGCTCGACCGTGCCGGCGTAATTGCCGTAGACGTAGTTGATGTTGTCGCCCAGGCGCACCCGCAGGCCGAGCGATTCGATATTGGCGACGGCCTCGGCCAGCGAGGCGTCGTTGGTGTGGCCGGCAGGCGCGATCAGGCCGACCAGGTCGCCCGCCTGCAAGCGCGGTGGTTTGATCAGTCGCATCGCCTTCCCCTTGCCAGGCGCGGCGGACGCCGGAAACGCCCCCGCCCCCAGCGCGGCGGCGGCCAGCAGATGGCCGAACCGCCGCCGGCCGTTCGCCGTGGACATTACAGGAACTTGTACTTGAGCAGTACGCTGAGCGAACGCCCGCGCGGATCGGCCACCCGTGGATCCCAGCCGGCGCCCACAACCTCGTCAACGTTGTGGGCGGTGAATGGCGGATTGGTGTCCAGCAGGTTCTGGATGCCGAGCGTGATCGTCACGTTCTTGAAGCCGGTGTACGAGGCCGACAGGTCGTACTTGGTGTAGGCCTTCACGTCCGGATTGAAGCCCGGTGGCGGCGGCGCCTTGCCACCATCAGGCAACTGGTCCTTGTAGCCGGAGCTGTAGTTCTGGATCAGCATGCCGCTCCAGTCCCCGCGTGCCAACGTGATGCTGGCGTTGTGCTTCCAGCGCAAGTACAGGTCGCGCGTGTAGAAGTTGCCGACGTATTCCTTGTACGGCTGGCCTTCGATCTCGGCGAACTTGAAGCTCTGCGTGTAGGTGCCGTCCAGGTTGAAGATCCACTTGTAGGCGTTGACCTTGCCTTCGCCGCGCAAGCTCAGGTCGGCGCCGCGCGTCTTGATGCCGGCCGCGTTGATCCAGCCCGCGTTCACATAGGCGATGGTGTTGTCCGGGTTGCGGACGATGTTCTGGGACAGCAGCGCCGCGTTGGCCAGCACCACTTGCGGCGTGCGGTTCAGGATGCGGTTCTGCGAGTTGACCGCCCAGTAGTCGAGCGACGCCGAGTAGCCGCGCACCGGCTCGATCACCATGCCCAGGCTGCCCTGCTTCGACGTTTCCGGCTTCAGCGAGGGATCGCCGCCGCTGAAGTACGGCAGGCGCGCAATGGCGCAGAAGGCCGGATCGCCGGGATGGGTCGGGCAGAATATCGGGTCGATGGTGCCGTTCGGCAGTTCCTGCGACAAGCGGCCCGAGTACAGCTGCGTGAAGCTAGGCGCCAGGAAGCCCTTGTTGGCCGAACCTCGGAACACCAGCGTGCTGCTGGGCTGGTAGCGGAACGAGATCTTCGGATTGGTGGTCGAGCCGAACACGCTGTAGTGGTCGCGGCGCACGGCCAGCTGCGTTTCCAGTTCCTTGGTGATTGGCACGATCAGCTCGGCGTAGACCGCCTTGATGTCGCGGCTGGCCTCGTTCAGCGCGGCGTTGCCCGGCGATAGCAGGATCGTCGTGGCATCGACGTCCTGCGCGAAGTTGTAGCCCTCGCGGCGCAGGTCGAAGCCGACCGCCATCGATACCGCGCCGGCCGGGAGTTGCCAGACCTCGCCGGACAGGTTGCCGTCCAACTGCGTCAACGTGGTTTTGCCATGCTGGAAAGCGCCACGGAACTTGGTCGACTCGACCAGCTGCATCGCTTCCGGGGTCTGCGTCTGGCCTGCGGTCAGCCACGGATTGATCTTGCCGCTGGCCAGCGCCGCGTAGATCTGGCTGGTGTAGCCGTAGCCGTCCAGCAGCGCGGTCTTGGTGGAGCTTTCGCCATGCGAGAAGCCCGCGCGGTAATCCCACTTGCCGAACAGGACGCCTTCCGCGCCGACCAGCAAGCGCAGGTTGTCGGTCACGTTTTCCTGCTTGCGATTGCCCCAGGCATTGGCCCGCCACTTGTAGATGATGGGCTTGGTCTTGTCGAAGGTCGGAATGTAGGCCGACAAGTCCTGGTAGTAGGCGCCGCCGACCGGATAGGCGTTGCCGGCGGCCAGCGAGGTCTGGATCTGCACCGGCGTGAACTCCGCCAGGGCCTTGTTGTGGCCGTACAGCGCCTCGACGAACAGCTTGTGGTCCGGACTGATCTGCAGCGTGCCGCGCCCGACCGCGTTCAGGCGCTCGACCGGAACGCTGATGATGTAGTCGGCGCCGTAGTCGTAGGCGCAGGAATAGGTGCTGCGCGTGGCGGCCGTGACGTCTTTCCACAGCGCGGTCTGGTACTGCGACATGCCGGGTATGCTGTCGCACTTGCCCTGGAAGCTCAGCGGATTGGCCTGCAAATAGGTGGTGTTGTCGCCCGGCCGCTTGAAGCCGGTGCCGAGCGCGGTGCCGGCGCCGCTCAGCTGGTTGGCGAACGGCGTGCCGGTGGTGTCCGGCGACAGGCCGCGCTCGGGCTGGAAGCCGTTGGCGAATGAGCGGTCGCGCGAGCTGAGCTTTTCGTTGTTGTCATAGGTGACGCTGCCCATGACGTTAAAGCCTTCCTTCTGCAGCGAGCCGATGCCGCCCAGCAGCGACAGCCTGCGGTTGGCGCCGCCGCCGTGCTGGGTGAAGTTGTCGTTGAGCGAGGCTTCGGCGCCATGGTAGTCGGTGCGCAGGATGAAGTTGATGACGCCGCCGATGGCGTCGGTGCCGTAGATCGCCGAGGCGCCGTCCTTGAGGATCTCCACGCGCTGGATCGCGCCCAGCGGGATGGCGTTCAGGTCGACCGCCTTGGCGCTGGCGCCGAAGGTGGCGATGCGGCGTCCATTGAGCAGCACCAGCGTGCTGTTGGGCCCGAGTCCGCGCAGCGACGCATACGAGGCGCCGCCGCTGACGCGGTCGGCATCCGCGCCGAACACGTTGTTCCCCGAGGTCATGTTGTCAGCGCCGGTGCCGTTGGCCGACAAGCTGCGGATCAACTGCTCGGTGCTGGTGATGCCGGATTTTTCGATGGTGTCGTAACTGATCACCTGCACCGGCAAGGCGCCCTCTTTCGCCAGCCGCTTGATGCTGCTGCCGGTAATTTCCACGCGCTGCATGACTTCCTGCGCAAACACCGGACCAGCGGCCGGGACGAATACACCCATCAGCGCAATCGCGTGCGCCAGTTTTTTAACCTTCACGGTCTCTCCCTGTGGTGAATCTGAAATTCTTATTTTTCCAGATTAGCGCCTTGCAACATTGACCAGCCAATGAAAATAGCTTTTATTCGTATAACTTTTAGTCATGTAGCCGCGCTCTGCCTCAGCAGCATGCCAGCGGGACGAACTTTCAGGAAAGGCATTTGTATCTTTTAAACCACATTTCCCGGAGTTAACAGCACTCGGGCGGCCTCGGCGATGCTTCGGGCCAGCTGGCTGGCGCCGTGCGAGAGCGGCGCGTGGGCCGGCGTCAGCAGGTACAAATGGATCGGGATTTCCGGCGTCCACGGCCGGCTTTGCAAGCGCCCGCGCCCGGATGCGGCGGTGAACGGATCGACCACCGCCATGCCGCCGCCGGTCTCCACCAGCGAGCGGGCGATCTGGTAGGTTTGCACCACGGTGTGGAAGTGCGGCTGCATGCCTTGCGCCTCGCAGGCCGCCAGCACCAGGTCGCCGAGCGGATCGTTGTCGGCGTAGCCGATCAGCTCGCCTTCCAGCTCGGGCGCGGAGAACGGCTGCGCCAGCTGCGCGGCGGACCAGCGGCCTGGCGGCGCAATCACTGTCATCACGCCCTGCGCGATCGGCTCGGCGACGATGCCGGGATGGCGCGGGTCCTGCAGCGACAGGCCGAGGTCGGCCTCACCCAGGCGCAGCGTGTTGACGATCTCGCTGGTGTGGTGGGTCGCCAGTTCGCAGCGCGTGTCGGCGAAGGCGCGGCGCCAGTTGCTCATTGCCTGCGGCAGCACGCTGGCGGCCAGGGTCGGCGTCGCCACCAGGCGGATGGTCTCCACCGCGCGGCCCTTGAGGCTGGCGGCCAGGCGGCGTATGCCTTGCAGGTCGCGGTTCAGTTTTTCGGTCTCGGCGAACAGGCGGTGCGCCTCCGGCTTGGGGTATAGCTTGCCGCGCACGCGTTCGAACAGCGGCATGCCCAGTTGCAGCTCGCAGTGTTGCAGCACCTTGGTCACGGCCGGTTGCGAGATGTGCAGCACTTGCGCCGCGCCGCTGATGGTACCGACCTGCATGATGGCGTGAAAAACTTCTATGTGGCGCAGCCGCATCTTCCTCTTTCGCTATGACGATGCGCTACTGTAGCAGGAGTGCCGAGCGAACGCTGCCATGAGCCTGGGCCAGCAGCTGCCGCGCCCGCGCCACCGGGATCTGCCGCAGCAGCACCACGATGGCGACCTTGACGTGGTGGTCGCACTGTTCCAGCACGAAGCGGGCGCTGGCCTCGTCGGCGCCGGTGGCATGCATGGTCAGCGCAACGGCGCGGCGCAGCAGCTTGGCGTTGGTGGCCTTCATGTCGACCATCAGGTTGCCGTAGACTTTGTTGAGTCTGACCATGATGGCGCTGGAGATCGTGTTGAGCGCGATCTTTTGCGAGGTGCCGGCCTTCAGGCGCGTGCTGCCGGAGATGACTTCGGGGCCGGTGTCGAGCGTGATGCCCAGCTCGGCCCGCGTGGCGAGCGGCGCGTCGGCATTGTTGGCGATGCCGATGGTCAGCGCGCCGGAGGTAAGTGCCGCGTCCAGCGCGCCCAGCACGTACGGCGTGCTGCCGGACGCGGCCAGCAGCACCACCACGTCGTCGCGCTGCGGCAGCAAGGCGGCCAGGTCGAGGAAGCCTTGTTTGTCATCGTCCTCCGCGCCCTCCACCGCCGCGAACATGGCGCGCTTGTCGCCCGCCAGCAGCGACAATGCGCGCTCGTGCGGCCACGAGAAGGTCGGATGCAGCTCCACGCCGTCAAGCACGCCCAGCCGTCCCGAGGTGCCGGCGCCGACATAGATCAGCCGTCCGCCGGCGGCGATGCGCGGCACGGCGGCCTCGACCGCTGCGGCGATCGCGCCGGCGGCGGCCTGCACGGCGGCGACGGCCTGGAACTGGTCGGCGATCAGCGTGCCGACCAGCTTGGGGACGGGGTATTCGTCCAGGCCGGCATGTTCCTGACTGGGGCGTTCAGTGTTGAGCATGCAGAAAGTGTAATCTTGAACAACGGCCTGCGCCCATGAAAGCTTGCCAGGAAGGCATTCCGAAAAGTTATATGGCACACGCCGGTTTTCATTGGCGACCACTACCCGCGCACAGTATTCTCGCTAACATCGAGTACATTATCGGGCCCTGAATGAAACGAGAAATGCAGGCATTGATGGGCATGCTGCTGATGGCGGGCGCAAGCGGCGGCGGCATCGCCGCGACCTTAGACCAGGAACTGGCCGCCATTGCAGCCGACCAGGCGATGCCGCTGGCCAGCCTGTCGGTGCTGGCGATTCGCGGCGGCAAGGTGCAGTATCAGTTCCAGACCGGCCAGCGCCGCATCGGCGCCGCAGCCGTGCCGGCCAATGCGGACACCATGTACCGCATCGCCTCCATCTCCAAGATGATGACCACGTTCGGCGTGATGCGGCTGATCGAGCAGCATCTGCTGGCGCTGGACGCGGATGTCGGCCAGTACCTCGGCTATGCGCTGCGCAATCCGCACTTCCCCGACCGGCCCATCACCTTGCGCATGCTGCTGACGCACACCTCGTCCCTGCGCGACGAGGCCGGCTACTTCTGGGGCGCCGACGTCGCCATCCGCGACCAGCTGACCAGCGGCGCGCCCGGCATGTGGGCCAGCGAGGCCGGCCCCGGCGACTACTTCATGTACACCAACCTGAACTGGGGCGTGATCGGCACCATCATGGAGAAAGTCAGCGGCGAGCGCTTCGATCGCCTGATGAAGCGCCTCCTGCTCGATCCGATGGGTCTGCGCGGCGGCTACAATCCGGCCGAATTCACGTCCGGGGAGATCGACAACGTGGCGACCTTGTACCGCAAGCGCACCGTCGATACCGAGGTGTGGAATCCCGACGGCCCGTGGATCGCGCAGGTGGACGACTACAGCGCCCGCCCGCCGGCCGCGCCCGCCAACATCGCGGCCTACGTCATCGGCAGCAACGGCACGCTGTTCAGCCCGACCGGCGGGCTTCGCATCTCGGCCGAGGACTTGGGCAAGGTGATGCTGATGCTGATCCAGCATGGGCGGTATCAGGACCGGCAAATCCTCCAGCCCGAATCGGTGGCGCTGATGTTCAGCCAGCAGTGGAAGCACAACGGCAGCAACGGCGACACCTATCGCGGCCTGTATCAAAGCTGGGGACTGGGCAACCAGCGCTTCGGACGCGCCCGGCTGGTCGAGGGCGACGGCTTCGACGGTGCCGGACACTTGGGCGATGCGTATGGCTTGATCTCGACCTTCGTGGTTGATCTGCAGCGCGGCAACGGCATGGTGTCGCTGATCGGCGGCACCGGCACCGACCCGGACAGCAATCCCGGCCGCTACTCGGCGATGACGCGCAGCGAGGAGCGCATCCTGACCGCGCTGTATCGCCACGCCATACTCGGCCGGTGACGCGATGAGCGAGGTCATCGTCATCGGCGGCGGCGTGGTGGGCCTGACCTCGGCCTGGTGGCTGGCCGAGGCCGGCTATCGCGTGACACTGGTCGAGCGCGAGGCCGAAGTCGGCAGCATGGCCAGCTACCGCAACGGCGGCCAGCTCAGCTACCGCTACGTGTCGCCGCTGGCCGATGCCGGCGTGCCGCTGAAGGCTTTGCGGTGGCTGTTCCAGACAGACGGTCCGCTGCGATTCCAGCCCGAGGCGGACCTGCGGCAGTGGTGCTGGCTGGCGCGCTTCCTCGCCAACTGCAACGCGGCCGCCAACCGCCGCACCACCGCCACACTGCTGCAACTCGGCGAGTTGAGCCGCAATGCGATGGCTGAATTATCGCCGCAAGTGCCGCTGTCGGAATTCGACTGGCGCGAGGCCGGCAAGCTGGTGGTGTACCGCAGCGCACGCCTGTTCGAGCACGCAGCCGCGCTCGCCGCCGCCGACGCCGAGGTGTGGACATTGGCCACGATCGCCTCGCGCGAGCCCGCGCTGGCGGCCCTGCAAGGCGAGCTGGCGGGCGGCATCTTCAATCCGGGCGAGGCAGTGGCGGACTGCCATGCCTTCTGCCTGGCGCTGCTGCGGCGCTTGCGGACGCATCCCAACTTCAACGGCGTGCTGCATCGCGACGTGACACGCATCCACATCGAGCGCGGCGACGTGGCCCGGCTGGATACCACCTCCGGCCCGCTGCGCGCCGACCATTATGTGCTGGCGGCCGGCATCGCCAGCCGCGACCTGGCGGCGCAGGCCGGCATCTATTTGCCGCTGTATCCGCTCAAGGGCTACAGCCTGTCCGCGCCGATCCGCGCCGCCGACCACGCGCCGCAAATCAGCGTGACGGACTTCGAACGCAAGGTGCTGTACGCGCGCATCGGCACGCAGCTGCGCGTGGCGGCGATGGTCGACATGGTCGGCGCCGACCGGCGCATCGATCCACGCCGCATACAAAGCCTGGCGCGGCTGGCCCATGAAGCGATGCCCGGCGCGGCCGATTATGAACAGGCCGAGGCCTGGGCCGGCTTGCGTCCGGCCACGCCGGGCGGCGCGCCCATCATCGGCGCGACCCGCCACCGCAAGCTGTGGCTGAACGTCGGCCACGGGCCGCTGGGATTCACCTTCGCCTGCGGCAGCGCCAGCCTGCTGGCGGGCTTGATGCGCGGCGCGCCCCTCCCGGCCACGCTGGCCGCACTGGCCCCGCGCCGCTGACAAACCGGAAAATTTGCAATAGTTCCCGCGTTCCGCCAGGGTGGCATGCCAAAATAACATCGGTACGGGGTACAATCCTTGTATGCAATCAGGATTCCCTCCCCAATGAGATATAGCCCGCCCTTCGCGGACCTCCCACAAATGGCACGCGCCGTATCCATACGCCGGATGCTGCGCGACGGCAGCCGGCGCGAGCTGCTGTCGATTTCGGCGTTATGGCTGTTGTCGCTGGCCGCCAGCATCGGGCTGGGGCTGGCCTCGGTGATCCTCAAGTGGTCCGGCCTGCCAATTCAACTGGGCGGCGTCGAGCTGTACATCACCGTCTATCCGCCGCTGGTGATCTGCCTGATGTGGACGCTCACCTGCGGCTGGTGGTGGGGCGCCATCCCCGCCTACCTGGCCACCTTGACGCTCGCCCTCTACGGCGGCATGCCGCTGTCGTGGGCGCTGCTGTTCAGCGCCGCCAATCCGCTCGGCTTCGCGGTGATGGGGCTGGGCTACCGGGCCATCGCCATCAGCCGCAATTTGAGCAGCATCGGCGCGATGCTGTTCTATGTGCAGTTGTCGTTCGTGAGTTCCATTTTCAGTTCCAGCGGCGCGCTGGTCTGGTGCTACACCAACCGCATCGACTCGACCGCCCTGCTGCCGATCTGGCAGGGATGGTGGCTGGGGGCCTTCCTGCAAAGCGTGGTCCTGTGCGCGCCCATGATGGCCGTACTGTGGCCGCATCTGGAACGCTGGCAGCAAGCCCGGCCGCAATTGCTGGTGGAGGCCGGCACCGATCCGCGCGGGTCGGTGCTGCGCCTGCTCGGTTGCGTGACGATAGGCGTGCTGGTCTACGGTTTCGTGACGCTGCAGCTGGCCGACAGCCTGCTGCGCGCGCAGGAGGCCGGCATTCCGGCGGCGCTGGCGCGGGCGCTTGAAGTGGCGCGGGATACGACCTGGGCGTTCTACTGGGTGTTCGCGCTGATCGTCGTGTTCATCGCGGTGTTCGGCTATCACATGTTCATCCACTGGCAGACGCTGACCAACAAGCTGGTCACCGACCTGCGCCACGCCAACCAGCGGCTGTACATGCTGGCCGGCACCGACAGCCTGACCGGCCTGCACAACCGCCGCGTGGCGGACGAGCGCATCGCCGCCGAATGGCAACGCGCGCAGCGGCTGGGCTTGCAGGCCGCGCTGGTGATGATCGACATCGACCATTTCAAGCAGATCAACGACCGCCACGGCCACCCGGTCGGCGACGAGGCGATCCGCATCCTGGCGGCCGAGATCCGCGCGCTGTCGCGCGAGATCGACTGCGCCTGCCGCTACGGCGGCGAGGAGTTCGTGATCCTGCTGCCGCAGGCCGATGCCGAGGGCGCCTATGCGTTCGCCGAGCGCCTGCGGACGCGGGTGGCGGCGGTGCCGGTGGCGAGCGAACATGGCGCCTTCCATTTCACGGTCAGCGTCGGCATCGCGCTGTTCGACGCCGCCGACGTCAGCCACGAGGGATGGATAGAGCGCAGCGACAGCGCGCTGTACCGCGCCAAGCGGAACGGCCGCAACCAGGTGGTATCCGAAGCGTCCGAGGCCGTTTGACTTGGTTCCTCAGGAACTCATCCCCGTCCTACATCCACACTGCGCGCGCACCTATACCTGTACCGTCACGGTCCAAGGATGATGAGTGTTGTCACCTCGTTGTTCAACGCGGGACCGCACCAACTATCTGGAGACCACCATGAGCTACCTAGACCGTGATACCTATGGCATTTACAGCGATACCTCAGACGGCCCCGGCCCTCGCCTGATGGGAGCCGACACGCTGATCGGCGAAGACGTCTACAACCGCCAGGACGAAGACCTGGGCGACATCAAGGAAATCATGCTGGACATGCGCCAGGGCCAAGTGGCCTATGCCGTGCTGTCGTTCGGCGGCTGGCTGGGCATGGGCGACAAGCTGTTCGCCGTCCCCTGGCAAGCGCTGCAATTGGACACCGCCAACAAGCGTTTCCTGTTGGATGTCTCCAAGGAGCACCTGAAAAACGCTCCCGGCTTCGACAAGGATAACTGGCCCGACATGGCCAGCACCGAGTTCAGCACGCAAATCCACAACTTCTACGGCACCCAGCAGAACGTGGCGGGCGCCCGCACCGCCAGCGGCAGCGTGATGGGCACCAGCACCGGCAGCCTGCAGAGCGACCAACCCGGCAGCGCCAGCAGGAGCAGCTCCGGCAGCAGCAGCGGCACGCTGTAGCGGCTGGCCCACAGGGCGCGCACATTGGCTCGTCAAGGCATGCGATAGCAAGCATGCCTTGCGGGCATCTCTGGTCTAATTGTTGTATCGACAGCAATTAGACCGACCATGCAAAAATCCCTCGCCGTTTCCCTGATCGCGCTGGCGTTGTGCGCCGGCCCCACCCTCGCCTTCGAACCCTTGCCACCCGAAACCATGGACGACACCCGCGTCTTCAAGGTGGAGGTGTTGCAGGTGACGGATATCGAACCCTACCAGGAAGCCTACAACGGCTTCCTCAAATCGCTGCAGGCTAGCGGCCTGGTCGCCGGCAAGAACCTGAGCATCAACAAGGTGGCGATTGATTTCGACATCGAAAAAGGCGGCTTCTGGAGCCGGCTGGGCGTGCTCCTGCGCATCCGCCAGGAGGCCAGCCGCATCGTCGAGGCCAAGCCCGACCTGGTGCTGACCATCGGCACGCCGGCCACCAAGTACGCGCGCGGCATGCTGGCCGACGCCCATATCCCGCTGGTCTTCACGGCCATCGCCAATCCCGAGGATGCCGGCTGCGTGTCGCTGGTCGACGGCGGCGAAGGCGCGACCGGTTCCACGCTGTACACCGACATGGCCGACTCGCTCAAGCTGGTGCAGGACGTGTTCCCGAACGTGCGCCGGATCGGCATGGTCTACACCGACGATGAGAACGGCGTCGCCAACGTCGCGGCCGCGACCCGCAGCGGCAAGCCGCTGGGCCTGGACGTGACTTCCAAGCTGGTCAACAAGACCGACCACATCGCGCCGTCGCTCAAGGAACTGTACGGCGCCGGCCGCGGCGTGCAGATGTTCGCCGTGCCGCTGGACACTTACTACGGCCTGCACCGCTACGAGGCGGCTATCGACCTGGGCGACTTCGGCATCGAAAACAAGGTGCCGGTGGTGACGCTGGCGATGGTGCGCGTGCCTGGCGCGGCGCTGTACGTGGGCGCCGATTTCACCCAGGTCGGGCGGCTGGCCGGCAACCAGGCGGCCAAGATCCTGCAGCGCCACACCAAGCCGGACGTGCTGCCCATCCTGCGCCAGGAAACGCCGACGGTGATGATCGATCCGGCGCGCATGGCGGCGCTGGAGGTGACGCTACCGCCGGCGATGGCGGCCCGCAAGACCGTCACTTCCAGCGGCTTCTGGCAAATCGACCTGGCCAAGTAAGTTGTTGTTATACTAGCAGCATCGTTTGACAACTATCTGGGACGTTTATGCGGCACAGGCCTGTCCTTGCCCTGATATTGCTGCTGGGCCTGGCCGCCGGCCCCAGCCGCGCCGGCAGCGAGGCCACGCACATCGTCATGGCCACCATGCTGGAGCAGCAGAACAGCTTTGCCGGACGCTGGCTCCGGCTGATCTACACCGAGGCCTTCCAGCAGCTGGGGGTGGCGGTGGAGATACGCAGCTATCCCGCCGCCCGGGCCAGCGCCGAAGCCATCGCCGGCAACGTCGATGGCGAGCTGGCGCGCGGCCATGACTACGCCACGATGCAGACCGCGCTGATGCCGGTGCCGGAGGCGCCCTTTTCCGCGAGCAGTGCGGCCTACACCCGGAATCCCGACATCCATCTGCCCAATGGCTGGGAATCCTTGCGCGGCACCAGCTACCGCGTGGATTTCCGCTTCGGCTATCCGGTGATCCAGCAGCGGCTGGCGAGCGTGCTGCCGCCAGGCGGTTTCAGCGGCGTGCTGAACGCGGAACTGGGCTTGCGCAAACTGGTCGTCGGGCGCGCCGATCTCTACGTCGACACGGTCGAAGTCGTCGAACCCATGCTGGCCAGTCCGGAATTCGTGCATGCCGGCATCCGTCAGGCGGGCGTGATGGAGCGCATGCCGATCTACGCCTATCTGAACAAAAAACATGAAAAGCTGGCCCTGCGGCTGGCCGCCGTCATCCGGAAAATGCGCGACGGCGGCCAGATCGAGCAGCTGCGCCTGCAGGCGCTGAAGGAGTAGCCGCACCAAAACCGGGCGTTTCCGCTGGCACGTTTCTTGATAGATCATAAACGTACTCATCAGGGAATGTTCGATATGGCTAAATTCTTCAACGAAATGACCGCCGACGGGCTGGCCCATCATGCCAGCGCCGAGGTACGTGAACACTACCGCGAGTTCTGCGGCTGGCTGCAGCGCCAGTCGTCGGAAACCATCGAGCGCAAGCGCGCCGAGGCCGACCTGACTTTCCGCCGGGTCGGCATCACCTTCGCCGTCTATGGCGACGACGCCGGCACCGAGCGGCTGATCCCCTTCGATACCATCCCGCGCATCATCCCGGCGGGCGAGTGGAAGCAGTTGCAGACGGGGCTGGTGCAGCGGGTGCAGGCGCTGAATATGTTCATCCATGATATTTATCATGACCAGAACATCATCAAGGCCGGCATCATCCCCGCCGAGCAGATCTACAAGAACGCGCAGTACCGGCCGGAGATGCAGGGCATCAAGGTGGCCTCGGACATCTACGCCCACATCGCCGGGGTCGACATCGTGCGCGCCGGCCAGGGCGAGTTCTACGTGCTGGAGGATAACCTGCGGGTGCCGTCCGGCGTGTCCTACATGCTGGAAGACCGCAAGATGATGATGCGGCTGTTCCCGGAACTGTTCGCCCGCAACAAGATCGCGCCGGTCGACCACTATCCCGATTTGCTGCTCGACAACCTGCGCTCGGTCGCGCCGATGGGCATCAACGATCCCACCGTGGTGGTGATGACGCCGGGCATGTACAACTCGGCTTACTTCGAACACGCTTTCCTGGCCCAGCAGATGGGCGTGGAACTGGTCGAGGGCAAGGACTTGTTCGTCAGCGATAACACCGTCTTCATGCGCACCACGCGCGGCCCCAAGCGGGTGGACGTGATCTACCGCCGCCTCGACGACGATTTCCTCGATCCGCTGGCGTTCCGGCCGGATTCCTCGCTCGGCGTGCCCGGCCTGCTGTCGGTCTACCGTGCGGGACGGGTGACGCTGGCCAACGCCATCGGCACCGGCGTGGCGGACGACAAGTCGATCTATCCTTTTGTTCCCGACATGATCAAGTTCTACCTGTCCGAGGAGCCGGTACTCAACAACGTGCCGACCTACCAGTGCCGCAAGAAGGAAGACCTGGCGTACACGCTGGCCAACCTGCCCGAGCTGGTGGTCAAGGAAGTGCACGGCGCGGGCGGCTACGGCATGCTGGTCGGGCCGGCCTCGACCAAGCAGCAGATCGAGGACTTCCGCCAGCGCCTGATCGCCAAGCCGGACGGCTACATCGCCCAGCCGACGCTGGCGCTGTCCGCCTGCCCCACCTACGTGGAAAACGGCATCGCGCCGCGCCACATCGATTTGCGTCCCTTCGTACTGTCGGGCAAGACTATTTCCATGGTGCCGGGCGGACTGACCCGCGTTGCCCTGCAGGAAGGCTCGCTGGTGGTGAACTCGTCGCAAGGCGGCGGCACCAAGGATACCTGGATACTGGAACGTTAAGGAGACACCATGTTAAGCCGCACCGCCGATCACCTGTTCTGGATGGCGCGCTACACCGAGCGCGCCGAAAACACCGCCCGCATGCTGGACGTCAACGTGCAGACGTCGATGCTGCCCCAGTCCGACGAGGAAAACGTCCAGGGCTGGCGCGCCATGCTCGGCATCTCGGAGCTGCAGTCCGCGTTCGACCGCAAGTATGACTCGCTGGAGGCGCGCGCCGTCATCGATTTCATGGTGCGCGATCCCGACAACCCCTCCTCCATCGTGGCCTGCCTGACCGAGGCGCGCGAAAACGCCCGCGCCGTGCGCGGCACGCTGACCACGGAAGTGTGGGAAATCCAGAACCAGACCTGGCTGGACATGCAGAAGCGCCTGGACAGCGACCTGCTGGAAAACGATCCCAGCAAGTTCTTCGAATGGGTCAAGTTCCGCTCGCACCTGTCGCGCGGGGTGACCGTGGGCACCATGTTGCGCGACGAGGCCGTGCATTTCATCCGGCTCGGCACCTTCCTGGAGCGGGCCGACAACACGGCGCGCATCCTCGACGTCAAGTTCCACGGCGGCGGCGCGGAGAGCACCGGCGAGACCATGACCCAGCGCGATTTCTATTACTGGGGTGCGCTGCTGCGTTCGGTGTCCGGCTTCGAGATCTACCGCAAGGTGTATCGCGACGTCATCACGCCGGCGCGCATCGCCGAGCTGCTGATGTTGCGCGGCGATATGCCGCGCTCGCTGCTGGCCTGCATGGACGAAGTGGTCCAGAACCTGCGCGAGGTGCGCAACGACGTATCGGCCGATACCGAGCGCTTCGCCGGCAAGCTGCATGCGGAACTGCAATTCGGCAAGATCGACGACATCCTGGCGACCGGCCTGCACGACACCCTGACCGGCTTCCTGGCCGACATCTACCAACTGGGCAACCGCGTCAGCCGCGATTTCCTGGTGCCGCTGGCGGCTTAAAACGAGGCAACCCATGCAACTGACGATACGTCACGAAACGCGCTACACCTACACCACGCCGCTGGCCTACACCATCCAGCAGCTACACCTGACGCCGCGCGCCGAGGCGCAGCAGCACGTGCTGTCGTGGAATATTGCGATGCCGGGCCATGTGCACGCCTACACGGATGCCTACGGCAACCTGTCGCACATGATGACGATGAACGTGCCGCACCAGGGGCTGGCCATCGTGGCGGCCGGCGTGGTGGAGACCACCAGCCCGAAACAGGGCCGCATTCCCAACGGCGACAGCCTGTCGCCGCTGATCTACACGGTGTCCACGCGCCTGACCGAGCCCACGCCCGGCATCCTGGAGCTGGCGGCGTCCTGCCTGCCGGACGGCAAGGCGCAAACCAAGGACCTGCTGCGCCTGGCCGAGCACATTTTTGGTGCGGTCCGGTATCAAAGCGGTGCGACCGCCGTCACCACCACGGCCAGCGACGCGCTCGCCCTGGGCCAGGGTGTGTGCCAGGACCATGCGCACCTGTTCCTGGCCTGCTGCCATGCGCATGGCATCCCGGCGCGCTACGTGTCCGGCTATATCGACCCGGAAACCAGCGACCACGCGGCCAGCCACGCCTGGGTGGACGCGTGGGCCGAGGACAAGGATTACAGCGGCTGGGTCAGCATCGACGTGACCCATGCGCGGCTGATGACCGACGCCTATTGCCGCCTGGCCATCGGGCGCGACTACGACGCCGCCGCGCCGGTGCGCGGCGTGCGGCGCGGCGGCGGCACGGAGTCGATGAGTGTGGATGTGCAGATCGTGCCGCAGTGAGTGGTCGATGAGCACCCCGGCGGGGGTGTACAATAATAATTATTCTAATCAATAACTTGCAACGATGACTTACTGTGTGGGCATGCGCCTGGATGCCGGGCTGGTGTTTCTTTCCGATTCGCGTACCAACGCTGGCGTGGACCAGGTCGGCACTTTCCGCAAGATGAGCGTGTTTGAAATCCCCGGCGACCGCATGATGGTGCTGATGACCGCCGGCAATCTCTCGATCTCGCAATCGATACGCCAGCTGATCGCCGAGCAGCAGAACGCCGACGGCCACAGCATCTGGAACGCCACCAGCATGCACGAGGCCGCCCGCCTGCTGGGCGACGCCGTGCGCCAGGTGCACGAGCGCGAAGCCAAGGCGCTGGCCGAGTTCGGCATCGAATTCAACGTCAGCATCATCTTCGGCGGCCAGATAGGGGGCGAGCGCTGCCGTTTGTTCCAGATCTATTCGGCTGGCAATTTCATCGAATCCCACGATGAAAACACCTATTTCCAGATCGGCGAAGCCAAGTACGGCAAGCCCATCATCGACCGCGTGGTGACCCCGGCCACCAGCCTGGACGATGCCGCCAAGTGCGCCCTCATTTCCATGGATTCGACGCTGCGCTCCAACGTGTCGGTCGGCCTGCCGCTGGACCTGCTGGTGTACGAGAGCGGCAAGCTGGCGGTGACCCACTTCGTCACCATCGACGAGCGCAACCAGTATTTCCAGATGATACGCAACACCTGGGGCCACCAGCTCAAGCGCGTGTTCGAGGGGCTGGACAACCCGGTCTGGAACGCCGCGCCCGAAACGACCAGCAACGTGCTGCATTCCACCCAGACCGGCAGCAAACCGGTACGCGTAGCGCCACCGGCAGGCGTGGCGGCACCCGCAGCCTCGACCGCGCCGTTGCAGACGCTGACGCAACAGTTCCACGACGGTCAACAGTAACCGCCGGCTGCGGCCATCGGGACAGAGTATGATGGAAGGTAAATTCAACCCACACGGAGCGCTGCATGTCTGATGCCACACAACCGGTATCCGAGGAACAGATTTTTTCGGTCGACACTTTGCTCAAGTACATGGGCAACGACGACAAGGCGCTGGCTGTAGTCTCCAAGATCGTCCGGGACGCCTGCGCGCCCGGCCTGGCGCCGACGCAGCAGGCCGCCGAAGCGCTGCGTGAAGAGCGTTACACCGACGCCGGCAAAACCCTGCACAGCCTGCGCGGTTCGATCGGCACGCTGGGCGCCAAACGCCTGGTGAGCGCATCGCTCAAGCTGGAGCAGGCGATCGCGGAACGTCATCTGGATCAAATTCCCTCCCTGTTCGCCGCGCTGGAATCCGAATACCGACTGGTATTGCAGTCCGCCGACGCCTGGCTGCAACGGAGCGCGCCGCAAAGCGGAGCAACCGGCCAGCCCTGAGCCGCCCGGCAGTCGGCCCGCTCTCGCGCCGACTTTCCCCGAAATCAATAAATAAGCGGATCACCGACATTGCACTCAACAAAGTGCGGGTGTATCGTTCAGTAATTGTGAATTTCGATCTATGCTGCACCGCAACCAAGCGGGCCGCACAGTGCTTTCCAGGCCCGCTTAACGAATGGTTACAATTGTTACCCTGATTATGGCCTTGCAAACCGGAGCCCGAAAAGCTTCGTGATAATATCCCTTCCGAATTGATAAGCAGTGGCAGCTAGCAAGAGAAAAGCTGGCGTGCGCCGCGTTTTCCCGCTGTTTTGTAGAATGGAAAGCTAAATCTATTGCAATTCAGCATCTTGCGCAATTGATAATTTGTCTCAGCGCAAGTATAATGGTGCATTGCGTCGAGGCGCGGGCAGACCGCGCATCGAACTTGAAATGCCGTGACAGACGGCTTCGGGTTTTTAGCCTTGGATAGATTAGCAGGAAGGCTTTCCTCACCGACAACGGTATGGCTTTAACCAAGGATAACTAAAATATGGAATTATTCAACAAGTCGGGTGTACTGGTATCGTCGGTATTGGTGCTGGTGGGCGCATTGATCGCCTGCCAGGCACAAGAAGACGCGATCCCGTCGCCGACCGTGATTGAAGCCGCCGCCTTGCAAATGGGTCCGATGGGCCAGACCGCCGCCGAACGCCGGCTGCAGGAGTGGGCCGATCAGGGCTCCCCGGTCGCCCAGCGCGAACTGGCGTTGCGCTACCTGGCCAACCCGGCCAAGCGCCACGAAGCGATGCAGTTGTTCGAACGCGCCGCCAATGCCGGCGACGCGCAGGCCGCGGAAGGATTGGTCGGTATGTATCACGGCAACACCGCGGCCATGCAAAGCGGCGGCGCGAATCCGGCGATCAGCGCCAGCCGTGTGATCAAGGAAGCCGCCAACGTGAACTACCTTCCGCGCTGACGCCCTGCCCGCTTCGCCAATGAGCCGCGACACCCTCCAGGTGCTGCGGCTTTTTTATTAGACAAGACATCAAAGGACGGTCGTATGGACAGGTTGCGGGCGCTGGAAGTGTTTGTGGAAGTGGTACGCAGGGAAGGCTTTGCCCGCGCCGCCGAGGCGCTCGACACCTCGCCGGCCAACGTGACCCGCTACATCAGCGACCTCGAAGCCCATCTGCAAACCCGGCTGCTGAACCGCAGCTCGCGCAAGATGTCGCTCACCTCCAGCGGCGAGGCGCTGTTCGAACGCGCCAAGTCCATCCTCGACGACGTGGCGGAAGCGGAAGCGATCGCCTCGTCCGCCACCATGCAGCCGCATGGCGTGCTGCGCATCAACGCCCCGCTCAGCTTCGGCGTGCTGCACCTGGCCCCGCTGTGGGCCCGGTTCATGCAGAAATATCCGGACGTGCAGCTGGATGTGGCGCTGATCGACCGCGTGGTCGACATCGTCGAGGAAGGCTACGACATGGCGATCCGTATATCGCGCTCCGGTTCGGCGTCGAACGTGGCGCGCAAGCTGGCCACCTCGCACAACATCCTGTGTGCGTCGCCGGCCTACATCGAGCAGCATGGCATGCCGCTGCATCCCGCCGAGCTGCTGCGGCACAGCTGCATCGGCTACAGCTACGCGGCCACGGCCGACGAGTGGCAGATTCTCGATGCCAGGGAGCAGCCGTACACGGTCAAGGTGCAGTGCGCCATGCATACCAACAACGGCGATACCGCCCGCGCCGCGGCCCTGGGCGGGCTGGGCGTGATCTGGCAACCCAGCTTCCTGGTGGGCGCCGACCTGCGCGCGGGCAAGCTGGTCCGGGTGCTGCCCGACTACCACTTGCCGGACATCGACGTGCTGGCCGTCTACCCCAGCCGCCGCCACCTGAGCGCCAAGGTGCGGGTGATGATCGATTTCCTGGTCGAAGAGTTTGCCGGCATCCCGCCGTGGGACCGTGCTGACTAGTTTTCGGCCATAAAGGTCCCCGAACCCTTTTGACGCAAGTCATACGGCCTGCCTGTCCTAGCGCGGATACTCAATGGGCTGACCGCACAGGAGGGGATGCGAAGATGGATCCACGCGAACAATATCGGGAACAATTGCAAGCCTTCACCCGCCAGCACCGCGCGGGGCATTGGAGCGGCAGCTTCGCGCAATTCATGGAACAGGTGTTGCCGGTGGCGCCCTGCCAGTTCGTGCGCAGTTCGCATCAATATATCTGGGACATGCTCGGCTGGAGCGGCCAGCAGGACGAAAATGGCAAGCTGCGCTGCAAGCTGTTCGCCGACGAGCTGTTCGGCATTGACGATGCGCTGGCCCGCGTGGCCGATTATTTCAAGGCGGCCGCCGCCGGATCGGAAGTCGGCCGGCGCCTGCTGCTGTTGCTGGGGCCGCCATCGGGCGGCAAGTCCACGCTGGTGATACGGCTCAAGCGCGGGCTGGAGGAATACAGCTACACCGACGCCGGCGCGCTGTTCGGCATCGCCGGCTGCCCGGTGCACGAATCGCCGCTGCATCTGGTGCCGCACACGATGCGCTCGGGTTTTCGCGACACCTACGGCGTCGAGGTGACGGGCGAGCTGTGTCCGCATTGCCGGGCGCGGCAGGAGCATGAACTGAGCGGCGATTTCCTGCGCATGCCGGTCGAGCGCATCTTCATCTCGGAGGCCGGCCGGGTCGGCGTCGGCACGTATGCGCCGCATGATCCCAACACGGCCGACATCGCCGACCTGGTGGGCTCGGTCGACCTCTCCAAGGTGGCCGAGTTCGGCGACGAGGGCGACCCGCGCGCCTGGTCGTGGTCCGGCGCGGTGTACGCGGCCAGCCGCGGTATGCTGGAGATGATCGAAATCCTCAAGGTCAAGCGGGAGTTCCTGTACCTGCTGCTGACGCTGACGCAGGAAAAGAACGTCAAGGTCGCGCGCTTCCCGCTGATCTACCTCGACGAAACCATCCTGGCCCATACCAATCTGGCCGAATTCCGCAAGTTCCTGCAGGAGAGCGAGAACGAAGGCCTGCTGGACCGGATGGTGATCGTGCAAGTGCCGTACACGCTGAACTTCCGCGAAGAGGCGCGCATCTATCACAAGCTGATCCTGGCGGCCGCGCCGGCCTTCCGCAGCGTGCACCTGGACCCGCACGTGCTGCACGCGGCGGCCGTGTTCGCTGTGCTGACCCGCCTGCACGAAGGAGAGGACCGTGACGGCGATCTCGCCAGGCGGGTGCGCATCCATGCTGGCGAGGACGTGGACGGCGTGCATCCGGCGGAGGTACAGCGGCTGCGCCATCGCGACAAGGCGCCGGACGAGGGATTGTCCGGCGTCTCCCCGCGCTTTGTCATCAATGCGCTGTCGAACGCGATCATCCAGTCGTCCCGCAGCAGCCTGAGCACGATGGACTTGCTGCTGGCCTTAAAGGACGGCATCGAAAGCGACGCCCGCATCGAGCCGGCCCGCAAGCGCAAATGGGTGGACTATCTGGTCTTGACGCGCAAGGATTTCTACAACCGCTGGGTCAAGGAGGACGTGCACAAGGCGCTGTTCGTGTCGTTCGAACAGGAAGTCGAGGAATTGCTCGGCAAGTATCTGGACGAAGTCGAGGCCATGCTGGACAACCGCCAGCTCAAGGACCCCATCACCAGCGAGGAACGCAGGCCGGACGAGCGCTTCCTGCGCGCGGTCGAGGAAAAGATCGCCATCTCCGATTCCGGCAAGCAGTCGTTCCGGCAGGAGGTGGTGCGCAAGGCGATGAGCGCCTACAAGCGCGGCCAGCAATTCGGCCTGGGCAGCCACGCTCAATTGCGCGACGCCCTGCAGCAGTACCTGTTCGAACAGCGCAGGGATGTGCTGCGCCTGGTCAGCTCCAGCAAGCGTCCGGATGACGATGTGCGCGCCAAGATCTCGGCGGTCGAACGCCGCCTGGTGGACGAGTACGGCTACGACAGCCATTGCGCGCGCGAAGCCCTGAACTATGTCACCACGCTGCTGGCGCAGGAATGAGGCCGGGTCATGCAAACAGGCGAACGCGATTGGTACGAACTGTTCTCGCGCGGCGCGCGCGACTGGTTGCGGCATAACGACAAGGTCCGCAACGCCGTACGCGACCATCTGCCGGATATCATCTCCTCGTCCGAGCTGATCAGCGAGTCCGGCCAGGGCAGCGTGCAAGTACCGCTGCGCCTGCTGGAGCACGCACGCTTCCGGCTCGCCGACAACAACAGCACAACCGGCGCGGGCCAGGGGCCAGGCCAGCCTGGCGACCTGCTGCTGCCGCCCGACGACAGCGGCGAGGCGGGAGGCGCCGGCCAGGCCCCGGGCGAGGTGACGCTGATGATGGAATTCGCCGTCGACGATATCCTGGACTGGCTGTGGGAGGAATTCCAGCTGCCGCTGCTGCAGCCGCGCGGCAACGCCACGCTGGAGCAGCCGGAAGTGCTGCATCGCGGATGGGACAAGCATGGCGCCCGCTCGCGCCTGGATAGGCGCCGCACCATCAAGGAGGCGATCAAGCGGCGGGCCGTGCAGAGCGCGCCGGCGCCATTCACCAACGACGACCTGCGCTTCCGCCAGCTGATCGAGCGGCCACGGCCAAGCAGCAACGCCGTGGTCTTCATGGTGCTCGACGTGTCGACCAGCATGACGCAGGCCGAGCGTCGCCTGGCGAAAACATTCTTTTTCCTCGCGCTGCAAGGCTTGCGGCGCAGCTACCGGCAGGTGGAACTGCGCTTTCTCGCACATGCGGCCCGTGCCTGGGAATTCAACGAACGCGACTTCTTCGAGGTCAGCGGCATGGGCGGCACCATGGCCTCCACCGCTTTCCAGCTGGTGCTGTCGATGCTGGACGAGCGCTACGACGCGGCCAGCTACAACAGCTATCTGTTCTATGCGTCGGACGGTGACAATTTTTCGGAAGACCGGGCGCCGGCAAGCAAGCTGCTGGGGCAGTTGGCGAACCGCATGAATTATCTGGGCTATGTCGAAACCCTGCCCGGCATGCCGCGCATGCTGGAGACCGAAATGGGCCGGCTTTGGAAGGAGCGGGAAAGACAGGGCTTGCCGGTGTCCAGCGTGGTGCTGACCCACAGCGAAGAAATCATCGGCGCGCTCAAGCAGTTCCTGACGCGCCAGGCAGCGGCGGAGGACGCATGAGTACGCTTGAAGACTACATCACCAACTTCGAGCAACTGGCCGACGGGCTGGGGCTGGAATACTATCCGGTCGACTTCGAACTGGTGCCGCAGAACTTCATGCTGGAGATTGCGGTCTATGGCGTGCCGGTGCGCATGCATCACTGGTCGTTCGGGCTACGCTACATCCATCAACTGCTGCACCAGAACATGGGCCATTCGCGCATCTTCGAAGTGATGTTTCCTGGCGATCCATGCCGGGCCTACATGATGAATCAAAACAGCTTGGCCGAAAACACGCTGGTAGCGGCCCATGTGATCGGCCATGCGGATTTCGTCCGCCGCAACGCGCTGTTCGAACGCTTCCTGAACATGGCGGGCGGGCGCATCCTCGAACAAAGCGCGGCCCGCGCCCATCGCCTGGAGCTGGCGCTGGCCCGCCACGGCCAGCAGGAAGTGGAGGCGGTGCTGGACGCGGCGCTGGCGCTGGAGCCGCATATCGACATCCAAAAAGATCTGTACCGAGAGCCCTACCCCGAAGCCGGGCAGCGGCCAGCGGCGCCGCCGGGGCCATTTCACCAACGCTACCAAATCCTCCCCGGCGAAGCGCCAGCCGCGCCGCCAGCCACGGACCAGCCTGCCTTGCCGCCCTACCCTGAATACGACCTGCTCTGGTTTATCGCCCGGCACGCGCCGGCGCTGCAGGCATGGGAACGCGATATCTTTCTCGCGGTGCGCGAGGAATCGTTCTACTTCTATCCGGTGCATGCCTGCCAGATCATGAACGAAGGATGGGCCTCGTACTGGCACGCCCGCCTGCTGCGCGAAGCGGACTTCCTGCCGCACGCCCTGTACCTGCAGGCCGTCAAGGCCCATTCGGACGTGGTACGACCCTACGCCGGCGAACACCAGTTGGCGCTGGCGGTCAATCCCTACCACCTGGGCTACAGCATGTGGGAACGCATCATCGAACAACAGGGCATCGATGCGGCGCGCCGCATATGCAGCGAGGAGGACGACTTCGGCTTCATCCGCAATTACCTGGATGCGGACCTGGCCGCGGAGCTGGGCCTGTTCAGCTATCAGGCGCGCAAGGATGGCGAGACCCGCATGCTCAGCCGCGATCTGCACGACATAAAAGAGGCGATCCTGGGGCCGAAATACAATTATGGCGCGCCGCGCATCGCCGTCGAACGGGTGCAGGAAGACCGCTCGCTGATCTTGCGGCACGACCACGCCAGCGACGGCCGGGGATTGGATCTGGCGGCGGCGGAACAAGTGCTCAACTATGTGGCGCGGGTCTGGCGCAAGCCCGTCACCTTGCATACGGTTGATTTCCGTGGCTTGCCACGGCTGTTGACGGTCAACGCTCCAGGTACTGCACATACCACTGCAAAGCCTGCCTAAGCCCGCGCTGCAGGTCGTGGGTGGGCGCGTAGCCCAGCAAGTCCCTGGCCTTGGAGATATCGGCCTGCGAATGGCGCACATCGCCGGCGCGGAACTCGCCGTAATCCGGCTGGTAGTCGCGCAAATGCGGATAGCGCTCCACCAGCAAGCCGTGCAGCATCAGATACAACTCGTTCAGGCTGGTACGCATGTTGAGCGCGACGTTGTAGACCTGGTTGACGGCGTCCTTACGCTCGGTCATGGCGGCCAGCAGGTTGGCCTGCACAGCATTGGCGACATAGCAGAAGTCGCGGCTGCTGTCACCGTCGCCGTTGATCACCAGCCGGCGCCGCCCTATCATTGCCGCGATCCATTGCGGAATGACGGCGGCATAGGCGCCGGACGGGTCCTGGCGCGGGCCGAAGACGTTGAAGTACCGCAAGCCGATGGTTTCCGCGCCATAGCAGCGCGCGTACAGGTCGGCATACAGTTCGTTCACGCACTTGGTCAGCGCGTACGGCGACAAGGCCTTGCCGATGTGTGCCTCCTGCTTGGGCAAGGCGGGATGATCGCCATAGCTGGCGCTGGATGCGGCGTAGACGATGCGCCGCACGCCCGCCAGCCGGGCCGCCTCCAGCACGTTGAGGTGGCCGCCAATATTGATGTCGTTGCACAGCAGCGGTTCGCGCAGCGAGCGGATCACGGAGCCCAGCGCCGCCTGGTGCAACACGAAGTCGGCGCCATTGCAGGCCCGGTTGCAGGTGGCGGCATCGCGTATGTCGCCTTCGACCAGCTCGAAGCGGCGCCATGCGTCCTGCCCCACCGCGTCGCGCACCTGCTCCAGGTTGTGGCGATAGCCCGTCAGGAAATTGTCCACGCCGACCACGCGCTGGCCAAGCTCCAGCAGCGCTTGCAGCAAGTTGGAACCGATGAACCCGGCCACGCCGGTAATGACCCAGCCATATTGCTGCTGCAACAGGTGTTCACGCACGTCCTGGTAGCTGGTGCTGGCGGGCGTGCCGTCCTCGTAGTCGGCCATCACAGCCTCCACACACTGAGGCCGCTTTGACGCAACGCCTGTTCGTCGAACTGGGACTTGAGGTCGATGAAGCAGCCATCCTGCACGATCTTGGCCCTGATCTGCTGCAAGGGCCGCTCGGCCAGTTCGCGATGGGCCACCGCGCTGATCAGCGCTTCCGCGCACGGCAGATCATCCCATTGCTCCAACTGCACGCCATATTCGTGCTGCGCCTCGTCCGGATCCGCCACCGGGTCATGGACGTGCACTTGCAAGCCGTAGGACTGCAACTCCGCGATCAGGTCGGCGACCTTGGAGTTGCGCAGGTCGGGACAGTTTTCCTTGAATGTCAGGCCCAGCACGTTGACCCGGCATCCCTTGAGCCGGAACCCGGCGCGCACCATTTCCTTCACGGTCTTCTCGGCAACGAACTTGGCCATGCCATCGTTGATGCGCCGCCCGGCTAGGATCACATGCGGATGATAGCCCAGCATTTCCGCCTTGTGCGTGAGGTAGTAGGGATCGACGCCGATGCAATGGCCGCCGACCAGCCCCGGCCGGAACGGCAGGAAGTTCCATTTGGTGCCGGCTGCCTGCAAGACTTCCAGCGTGTCGATATCGAGCCGGTCGAAGATGATCGCCAGCTCGTTCATCAGCGCGATATTGAGGTCGCGCTGGGTGTTTTCGATCACTTTAGCGGCCTCCGCAACCATGATGCTGGAGGCGCGATGAACACCGGCGCCGACGACTTCCTCGTACAGCGCCGCCACGCGCCGCAGGGTCGGTTCGTCGTCGCCGGCGACGATCTTGCGCACGGTGGCCAGCGTGTGCTCGCTGTCGCCCGGATTGATGCGTTCCGGCGAAAAACCGATGTGGAAATCACGCTGCCATTTCAGGCCGGAGCACTGTTCCAGCACGGGCACGCAGACTTCCTCGGTGGCGCCGGGATAAACGGTGGACTCGAAGATCACGACTGCGCCGACCTTCATGTAGCGGCCGACCGACTGGCTGGCGCCGATCAGCGCTGAAAAATCCGGATTATGGGCACTGTCGACCGGCGTCGGCACGGCGACCACGATATAGTCCGCCTCGCTAAGGACGGCCGGATCGCAGCCCATCTCCAGCCAGCGAGCTGCCGCAAACTGCTCGGCTGTCACCTCGCAACCCGGATCGATTCCGCGCCGGTAGCTGGCAACCTTGCGCGCCGACAGGTCGACCCCGATGGTGCGGCGGCGCGACCCGAATGCCACCGCCAGCGACAAGCCCACATATCCCAATCCCACCACGGCGACCACTTCCATAGCACACCTCGCGTAACAGCGTTAGACACACGTCTGGGCCGATTCTACGGAGCGCTCCCGGGCTGCTGTTGAGATGCCGCAAACCAGCGCCGAATGCGCGACAAGGCGCGTCCGTTTGCGGCCGATCAAGGGGGCATGCGATGAGAGTTCCTACTCTATCCCTTCCGATCGGCGGGGAGATCCTCATGTTGTGCGCACGCCTGCTTTCGTGGGCATTCTTTGGCGGTCTGTTGTTGGCGCTTGCCGTCTATCCGCTCGACGACAGCTGGCTGGCCGCCGTCCTGCTGGCGTATGGCGCGTTGCTCTGGTGGCGCCCCGTGCTGTGGTTGCTGGCCCTGCCCGCCTTGCTTCCGGTTCTGGATCTCGCGCCGCACACCGGCTGGTTCTTTGTCGAGGAAATCGATCTGCTGCTGCTATTGACGGCAGGCTTTTGCTATTGGCATCTCGACACCCACGGCCTGCGGCCCTGCTTTCCGCCACTGTTCCGGATCAGCCTGGTGCTACTGGCAGGTGCGACTGGCATAGCCGTCTGGCGGGGACTGCAGCCACTGCCGTCGATCGACGCTAATTCCTTCAACAGTTATCTCAGTCCGTATAACGCGCTACGCGTTGGCAAAGCCTGGTTCTGGGCTTTCGTCCTGCTGCCGCCACTGAAACAAGCGGCCGGCCCGGACTTGGAGGGCTTGCAGCGTTTCCTGCTACCCGGAATGTTGATCGGCTTGGGACTGGTGGCGGGCGCGGCCACGGTGGAGCGCTGGCAGTTTCCGGGGCTGCTCAATTTCGCCAGCGACTATCGCATTACGGCGCCCTTTTCCGCCATGCATACAGGCGGCGCGGCGCTGGATGGCTACCTGGCGATGAGCGCTCCGCTGCTTGCGGCATGGTTGTTCGGCAAGCAAGCGCTGACGCGCCAGGCAAGCGCGCTGCTGCTGTTGCCATTGGCGATGTATGCCGGACTGAGCACATTCTCCCGCGGCCTCTATCTGGCATATGCCGCCGCCGCGCTTATGCTGTTGGGAATGTGGAATGGCGGCATGCTGCGGCGCCGCTGGCGTATGGCGCTGGCCGTCGCGATGGGCGTTGCTGTGCTCGCCTACATGCTGAATGCGGTATTCGAAAGCAGCGGCTATCGCGGGTTCTACGCGGCACTGGTCCTGCTGGCGGCGGCGTGGATATTGGCGGCCCACACCATGAAGCCTCTTGTCGCTGCAAGCGGCCTGATCTGTGGAATGCTCGTCGCAGGCGCGCTGGCTTGGATGTTGCCAGTGGGCGAGCCGCCATGGGGGGTGTTAAAGACGCCGTACCTGCTGTTCCTGTGCTCGTCGCTGACTTTCGGGCTGGTCATTCGGCACCCGGTCCGCCTGCTGCCGCTATCCACGCTGGCGTTGGCGGGACTGTCGGTCAATATGGTCTGGATCGCGTATCACCACGCCGGTCCGGCAACTTTAGCCTTGAGCACCGGCGTGGTGCTGATCGCCATGTCGCCGTTGATCATCAATCTCCTGCTGCGCCGCCCCTTGTGGCGTCCAGGTCCGCATGGCCTGACCACCCTGATGGCCAGCGCGATGGTGCTGGCGACAGTCATTCCCGTCTACAACGGCTACTTCGTCGGCGAGCGTTTTGCACAAACCGGTGGCGACCTGTCCACCCGGGTGCAGCACTGGAAACAAACACTGCAGCTGATGGATGATGATTGGACCAGCACCTTGTTGGGAGCGGGCCTGGGTAAATTTCCAACGTTATATTTTTGGCGCAACCAGCAACACGAGGTCCCGCCAAGCTATCGCTATCTGGACCAGGACGGCAACCGCTACCTTCGGCTGACGGCGGGAGAATATCCAGCAGGCTACGGGGAGATGCTGCGTATGCTGCAAGTAGTCGAGGTTCAGCCGGGCGCAGACTACCTGTTGGCGCTGGACGTCCGCAACAACAGCGCTCCGGCCTTCCTGCACGTAAATTTGTGCGAACGCCAACTGCTCTACCCACAAGGCTGTATCGCCTTGCCGCTGCATCAAATTCCATTGTCGCCGGCCTGGCAACGGTATCAATTCAAGTTGTCCTCTGGCGTGCTTGGGCAGTCCGGCCGCCGGGTGCAACTGGAGCTAGCCGTCGAGGGTGATCAGGCCGTGCTGGACCTGGACAACATCAGCCTGCGCAGGCAGGCCGATCAACACGAGCTGCTGCGCAACGGCTCATTTACAGCATTGAACAACTATTGGTTCTTCAGCAGCGACCGCTATCATTTGCCCTGGCATATCAAAAACCTCGGCCTTAACCTGTATTTCGAAATGGGCTGGCCTGGCCTGTTGGCCTACACAGGCCTGCTCTGCAGCGCGGGCGCCGAACTGCTGCGCCGCGCGTCCGGCGATCATGAAAAAGCCCTGCCGCTGGCCCTGCTTGCAGCGCTGGTTGCATTTCAAGCCGTGGGCCTGTTCGACAGCCTGTTTGACGTTCCACGCATCACGCTGCTCTTCATGTTGCTGCTGTGCGCTTCCGCGCTTCGAGCGGCGCCATCCGCCATGCCTGCAAGGAGTTCGCCATGCTGAGACTTCCCCATCGTGCCGTACTGCTGGCCTTGTGCCTGGCGATGCCGGCCATCGCAGACGAACTCAGCCGTACCATCGAACTTGTGAAGCCGTCGGTGGTTGGCATCGGCAGCTTTCAGAAAACCCGCAGCCCGGCCTTGTCGTTTATCGGTTCCGGCTTCGCGATCGACGATGGATTGACCATCGTCACCGCAGCCCATGTGGTCAGCGAGCTGCTGCGGACCGACCAGGGCGACATGTTGGGCGTCCTCGTGCGCCAGGGCGAAAATTCGCAATTCCGTGCCGCCACGGTCACCATGCTGGACAAGGAGCACGACCTCGCCCGCCTGCGCGTGCGTGGCGCGCCCATTCCCGCGCTCAAGCTGGGCGATTCCGCCAAGGTCCACGAAGGTAAGTCGCTGGCCTTCATGGGATTTCCACTTGGCATGGTGCTGGGGCTGCGCCACGTGACCCATCGCTGCACAGTCTCCGCCATCACGCCCGTGGCGATGCCGTCGCTCAGTTCAAGCAAGCTCGACGGTAAACTGCTGAACCAGCTGCAAAAGTCCCCGTACCTCGTGTTCCAGCTTGACGGCACGGCCTATCCGGGCAACAGCGGCAGTCCGCTGTTTGATCCCGACACGGGCGAGGTGATCGGCGTTGTCAACATGGTGTTCGTGAAAGGGCTCAAGGAAACAGCGATCAGCGCGCCCAGCGGCATTGCCTACGCGATACCGACCAGCTTCCTTGAGGCGCCGCCACCGGAGTAGCTAGCTTCTGCCGTTGATCAGGCGCCCGGTGATACCCGGCTCGTCCCAGGTCGGGAAGAAGTAGGGATAAAACGAGCGTTCCGTGGTCTGTTGCTCCATCAGGCCGCCGAACTTGCGGATCTGGTCGCCCATATAGTCCAGTTCCAGGCGCAACAGCACGGCCGGTGCGCCGACCCGCGTACACGGCCGCTCTCCGCCGAAATCCCGGAAGCCCAACATGCGCTTATAGAACATGACATGGCGCGGATTGACCTCGATCACATAATCGGTATAGCCATGGATATTGTGTGCATAGATATAGGAAATGTGGATCAGCGCCGCAAACACGCGCTTGGACACGCCTTTATCGATCGCCAGCCGCGACGGCTCGCACAGGCGCCGGTGCTGGGCGCGCAGATCGTCGAGCTTGTCCCGGAAGTTTTCATCGGCCGGCAAGCCGATTTCATCGTTGTCCAGGCACAGCGACATGGTGCCCACGGTCTGGCCGCCCGTCTCGGCAAACAGCGTGATCTTGTTGAGCGCATGGGGCGCGTTGGGGTCGACCGAGTAGCCACGCCACCCGTACATTTTTTTAAGCAAAAGGCTGGCCGCTTCCCGGCGGCCTTGCGAGTTTGCCATACGGATATGGAAGATCTGCTGGTCTATCGTATGGTCCAATTCCTTGTTGGCGGTGCCTTCGCCGACCACGAGGTCGCGCAGGCCTGGACCGGCTTCAAATGAAACTATCGCGTCGTCATATTGCACGGTGGGGATCCTGTCAGGTCTGTCGGCCAGTTGCCAAATAAAGACAAACTGGGGCTCATGCTCTTCAGACCTGCCTTTTTGATGGAAAGTTCCCCAACAATCAAAATATATTTTTACGTTTCAGAACCAGCTTTCCGGGATCACCAACACGTCGCCCGGCTGCACCGCCACATTGGCAGAAATGTCGCCGTCACGCAATAGGTCCTGCAGGCGCACAGGCAAGCTCTGCCGGTTGCCTTGTACCGTCCGGATGATCTGCGCCTTGTTGCCGGCCGCGAAGTCCGTGATGCCGCCCACCGCGATCAGCACGTCCATCAGCGACATGCCCTGCCGGTAGGCCAGCGCCTGCGGCTTGGCCGCCTGGCCAATCACCCGGATCTGCTGGTTGTACGGGCCGACAAAGCTGGTCACGATCACGGTCGCCATCGGCTGCTGGATGTACTTCTCCAGCGCCTTCTCGACATCGCGCGCCAGCTGGGTCGATGTTTTGCCGGCCGCCTGCAAGTCCTCGACCAGCGGCGTGGTGATCTTCCCGTCCGGCCTGACCGGCACGCTCGCGGAGACCTCGGGATTGCGCCAGACATTGATGTTGACCACATCGCCGGCGCCGATCAGATAGTCGCCCAGGGGCGCGGCCGGTTCTTCCTGCGGCAGCACGGCGCGGTGCGCGCAGCCCGCCAGCAACAGCGAGCAAAGCCCGGCTGCAGCGGCAATACGCAATAGTGGATGCATGGCGTCTCTCTCTTCAGTGGCCCAGCTTTCATGATTCAGAAAAGCCGCCCGCCGCTGCTTGATCTGTCTCAAGCACTGGGCAATTAGAAAAACATTCAGGATACCGAGCCATATAATTCAGCTTCACCTTCCCCAGGCCAACGGAGCAATCGCACCATGGAGCAGATGATTAGCCAGCTGATAATCAGTTTGCAGGGGATATGGAAATATCGTTGGTATGCGATCGCCGTCATGTGGCTGGTGGCACTGGCGGGCTGGACCAAGGTGGCGCTGCTGCCCGACGATTACCAGACCTCGGCGCGCGTCTTTGTGGACACCCAGAGCATCCTGAAGCCGCTGCTGGCGGGCATGACCAGCGTGCCCAATGTTGAGCAGCAAGTCTCCATCATGAGCCGCACCCTGCTCAGCCGTCCGAACATCGAGCGCGTGATGCGCACGGTGGACCTGGACCTGAACGCCAAGACCGCGCGCGACCACGAACAACAGCTGGAAGAGCTGGTCAGCAAGATCAAGATCGGCAGCACCGGCACCAACGACATCTACACCATCACCTACAACGGCCGCAGCCCCAAGCTGGTGCGCGACGTTGTGCAGTCCCTGCTGACCATCTTTGTCGAAGGCAGTTTCAAGGGCAAGAACGGCGAAACCAAGAAAGCGGTGCAGTTCATCGACGACCAGATCAAGGCATACGAAGACAAGCTCATCAATGCGGAAAACGCCGTCAAGGAATTCAAGCTGAAAAACAACGGCCTGCTGCCGCGCCAGGGCGTCGACTACAGCAACCAGCTGATGCAGTCCGCCGACACGCTCAACACCGCCCGCCTGGAGCTGGTGGAAGCCGAACAGGCGCGCAACGCCATCCGCAGCCAGATCAGCGGCGATGAACCCGTGCTGGGCGCGGACCTGAATCCGGCCAGCATCGACAGTCCCGAGCTCGACGGCCGCATCGCCGCACTGAATAAGAACCTCGACGCCTTGCGCATGCAATACACCGAACTCCATCCGGACATCATCGCCGCCAAGCGCCTGGTGGCGCAGCTGGAGGCGCGCAAGGTGGAGGAAAGCAAGCTCAAGCCTGCGGGCGATCCGGGCAAGAACTACAGTCCGATGTTGCAGCAGCTCAAGGTCGCGCAAACCGAGGCCGACGCCAAGGTGGCGGCCATCAGCGCCCGCGTGCAGGAGTATGCCGCGCGCCACCAGCGCCTGCTGGCCCAGGCCAACGCGGTGCCTGAAATCGAATCCGAGCTGGCCCAGCTGAACCGCGACTATCTGATCAACAAGGACAATTACGAGAAGCTGATCGGCCGGCGCGAAGCCGCCAAGCTGTCCGGGGAACTGAGCTCCAACACCGACATGATGACCTTCAAGATCATCGACGCGCCCATCATACCGTTGTTGCCGGTCGGCCCCAACCGCGTGCTGCTGGCCAGCCTGGTGTTGGGCGGCGCGCTGCTCACCGGGCTGGCGGCAGCCTTGCTGATCAGCCAGGTGCGCCCGACCTTCCTCAGCCCCAGCGAGCTGCGCGAGCGCACCGGCCTGCCCGTGCTGGGCACGGTATCGATGACCTGGACCGAGAGCCAGCAGATCAAACGCAAACGGGGCCGCTACGCCTTCGGCACCGCACTGTCCAGCCTGTTTGTGGCCTACGGCGCCGTCCTGGCGATGACGGCCCTTCGATACTAGGAGCAGCACATGGAGCAACCCACCGAGCAAGCGCCGCGTCCGGGCGCCGCCCCGCGGCATATCGAAATCAATCTTGAACGCTTGAGCCAGCTGGGCATGGTGACCCATGACGGCGGCCGCACGCCCGTGGCCGAGGATTTCCGCATCATCAAGCGTCCGCTGCTGCGCAACGCGCGTGGCGACCACGATGTCGCCCCGCTACGGCACGGCAACCTGATCGTTATCACCAGCGCCCTGCCCGGCGAAGGCAAGACTTTTTGCGCCGTCAACCTGGCAATGAGTATCGCGATGGAAATGGATATCACGGTGCTGCTGGTCGACGCCGACGTCGCGCGGCCATCGGTGCTCAAGGTGCTGGGCCTGCCTGCCGAGCCGGGCTTGATGGACATCCTGCTGCGCGAGCGCACCGAGCTTTCCGACGTGATCCTCAAGACCAATGTCGCCACGCTCAGCATCCTGCCGGCCGGCCGCGCCAACAAGCACGCGACCGAGCTGTTGGCCAGCCGCAGCATGAGCCGCCTGCTGACCGAGATCGCCGAGCGCTACGCCGACCGCATCGTCATCTTCGATTCGCCGCCGCTGCTGATGACCACGGAAGCGAGCGTGCTGGCAGCCCAGATGGGCCAGATCGTCATGGTGGTCGAGTCCGAGACCACCAGCCAGCATGCCGTCAAGGAAGCGCTGCGCCATATCGAACGCTGCCCGCATGTCAGCCTGATCTACAACAAAAGCAAGGCCTTCCCCGGCGGCGAATACTATGGTTATTATGATTAACCTGGCACCGCGCGGCGCCCCGTATCAATTGAGCATGCTGGTCTTGCTGTCGCTGCCGGCCTGCGCCATTCCGGCCGAATGGACGGTCGTGCCGTCGCTGCGCATGCGGGAATCCTACACCGATAATATGAACCTGGCGCCGCCGGGCCAGGCCCAAGGCGAGTTCACCACCGAGCTTGCGCCCGGCATCGCCGTCAGCACCGACGGCCCCCACCTCAAGCTGGCGCTGGACTATTCCCTGCAAAAGATCCACTACACGCACCGGGCGGACCGCAGCACCCAGCAGCTCGACGCCCAGGCCCATGCCGACCTGATGCGCGACTGGCTGTACCTGGACGCGCGCTCCAGCATCAGCCAGCAGAACATCTCGGCCTTCGGTCCCCAGCTGTTGGAGCCCACCCAGGTCACCGGCAACAACAGCACGGTTCGCGCAACCAGTATCAGCCCTTATCTGCAGCACAAATTCCACGGCCTGGCCACCGCCCGGCTACTCTACGACTACCAGCGCGTCAGCGGCGGCGGACTGCTCGGCGTGCGCAGCGACGACACCAATCTGCGCCTGACCGGCGACAACGACGGCCAAGGCTGGAACTGGGACATCCGCGCGGACCGCAAGCACATCGCCGACAACGCCCTGCCCCCCGTCACCATGAGCGACACCGCGCTGACACTGAGCTACCCACTTAACAGCCGGCTGTCGCTGTCGGCCACCGGCGGCTACGAAAAGAGCGACTACCATACCAGCGGCGCGCAGCCGCAGGGCCGCTACTGGTCGGCCGGCGCCAACTGGACGCCGTCGCCGCGCACCAAGGTCGCTGCCAGCGTCGGCCGCCGCTATTTCGGCAACACCTACAGCCTGGACGCCGAATACCGGATGCGCAGCATGTTCTGGTCGCTCAATTACAACGAGGACATCACCACCACGCACGGCGAGTTCCTCCGCATACCGCCGACCGGCCTCAGCGATTTCCTGTACCAGCTGTGGGCCACCCGCATCCCCGATCCGCAGACCCGCCTGCAGACCATCAAGGTCTTCCTGCTGATTTCCCAGATGCTGGGGCCGGACGGCAACGTCAACTTCTTCAGCCATCGCTACTTCCTGCAGAAAGACTGGAAACTGGCCACCGTCTATACCAGTCCGCGCAGCGCGCTGGCGCTCAGCCTGACGACCACGCGCCGCACCGCGCAAAGCAGCAGCGCCATCGACAGCCCCTTGTTGAAGCCGGACGAACTGGCGCTGGAAGACCGCACCCGCCAGACCGCCGCCCAGGCCGGCTGGAACTGGCGCATGTCGCCGCGCAGCAATGTCACCGTGGGCGCCAGCCACAGCAGGGCCGAATCGCTGAGCACCGGACGCAGCGACCGCAACAGCGTGCTGACCCTGGCCCTGACACATCAACTGCAGCCCAAGGTCAGCGCCAGCGTCGATCTGCGGCATGTCCGCCACACCAGCAACGCCGGCGGCAACTATCGTGAAAACGGTATCGGCGCCGCGCTCACAGTCGCTTTCTGAACGGAGTCCAAGATGTCCACGCCCCACCGCATCGCCTGCGTTGTCGCAGCCCGCCCCAACCTGATGAAAATGGCGCCCATCCTGCGCGCCCTGGCCGCCTGCGACACGCCGATCGAATCCATCCTGGTCCACACCGGCCAGCACTACGACGCCGACATGGACGGCGACTTCTTCACCACACTGGGCATGCGCGCGCCGGACATCCAGCTGCAGGTCGGCTCCGGCAGCCACGCCACGCAAACCGCGCTGGTCATGCAGCGTTTCGAGCCGGTGCTGGAGTCGACCGCACCGGCCGCCGTGCTGGTGGTGGGCGACGTCAACTCCACCCTGGCGTGCACGCTGACCGCGGCCAAGATGCAAGTCCCGGTGCTGCACGTGGAGGCCGGCCTGCGCAGCTACGACCGCGCGATGCCGGAAGAGATCAACCGCGTCCTGACCGACCAGCTGTCGACGCTGTTGTTCACCAGCGAGGCCAGCGGCATGAACAACCTGCTGCGCGAGGGCATCCCGGCGGCGCGCATCCACTTCGTCGGCAACGTCATGATCGACACCCTGCAGCGCGAACTGGCGCAGGCCACGCCGGTGCTGGACGTGCTGCGCCAGATCAACCTCGCCGGCTTCCTCCAGCACGACACGCGCTACGCGCTGCTGACGCTGCACCGCCCCTCCAACGTCGACGATCCGCGCCGGCTGCGCATGCTGATGGAGACCATCGTCAAGCTCAGCGAGGACGTCCCGGTGCTGTTCCCGCTGCATCCCCGCACCCGCGCGATGCTGCAACGTTACGAGCTCGGCAAGCTGCTCGACACGCCGCGCGTCGCCTGCCTGCCGCCGCAAGCCTACCGCGCCATGCTGGGCCTGATGAAGCAGGCCAGCCTGGTGCTGACCGATTCCGGCGGCGTGCAGGAGGAAACCACCGCGCTCGGCATCCCTTGCCTGACCCTGCGCGACAGCACCGAGCGTCCCGTCACCGTCAGCGAAGGCAGCAACGCCATCGCCGGCCGCGACGCGTCGGTGATCCTGGCCCTGAGCCGCGACATCCTGCGCTACGGCGGCAAGGCCGGACGCATCCCCGCCTTCTGGGACGGCCACGCCGCCGAACGCATCGCCGGGCATGTCGGGCGCTGGCTCAGCATGAACGGAGAGCCGGGTTGATGCGCAATGCGCTGACGATCGACGTCGAGGACTATTTCCAGGTCTCGGCCTTTGCCGCCCACATCAAGCGCGCGGATTGGGCAACGCTGCCATGCCGCGTCGAGCGCAACGTCGATCTGATCCTCGGCCTGCTCGACCAGCACCGCACCCAGGCGACCTTCTTCACGCTGGGCTGGATCGCCGAACGCTACCCGGCGCTGGTGCGCCGAATCGCCGATGGCGGCCATGAGCTCGCCAGCCATGGCTACGCCCACCTGCGCGCCAACGAGCAGACGCCCGAGCAATTCAGCGACGACATCCAGCGCAGCAAACACCTGCTGGAGCAGCTGAGCGGCAAAGCCGTGCTCGGCTATCGGGCGCCCAGCTTCTCCATCGGCGCCCGCAACCTGCAGACGCTGGACAGCCTGCGGGCCGCCGGCTACCGCTACAGCTCCAGCATCTATCCCATCCTGCACGACCACTACGGCATGCCCGACAGCAACCGGTTCGCATGGCGTCCGAGGGGCGAGGGCGGCGTGCTTGAACTGCCCATCAGCACGCTTCACATCGCGGGCCGCAACTGGCCGGCCGGGGGCGGCGGCTACTTCCGCCTGCTGCCCTACGCCGTGTCGCGCTGGGCCTTGCGACGCATCAATTCAGTCGACGGCCAAGCTGGCATATTCTATTTTCATCCGTGGGAACTCGATCCCGGCCAGCCCAGGCAGCGCGGCGTTGGCTTCAAGACCAGGTTCCGCCACTACCTCAACCTGCACCGCACCGAGGGGCGCATCGTCCGCCTGCTGCGCGACTTCGAATGGGGCCGGATCGACCACATTTTTCTTGGGAATGCATGATGCAGTGGAGCGTAGGACAAATGGGGCCGCATGACCACCCGCGTTGGGATGCCTTCGTCCAACGCTGTCCCGGCGCCACGTTTTTCCACCGCGCCGGCTGGCAGCGGATCATGGAAGACGTTTTTGGCCATCCCACCTGGTATTTATATGCCGAGTCGGCCGGCCAGATCCAGGCCGTGCTGCCCCTGGCCCAGATCAACAGCCGGCTGTTCGGCAACACGCTGTGCTCGCTGCCGTTCTGCGTCTACGGCGGCATCGCCGCCGAGCAGGAAGACGCGGCCGCCGCGCTCGACCAGGCCGCGCAGCAACTCGCCAGCCGCCTGCGGGTCGACCACCTGGAATACCGCCACCTGCAGCCACGGCACACGGACTGGCTGCACAAGGATCTGTACGCCACCTTCCGCAAACCGCTGGCGGCTGACAACGAGCAGAATCTGCTGGCCATCCCGCGCAAGCAGCGCGCCATGGTGCGCAAGGGCATGGTAGCCGGCCTGCGCGCGACGATCGACGCCGACAGCGACCGGCTCTACGCCAACTACGCCACCAGCGTGCACCGGCTCGGCACGCCGGTATTCAGCCGGCACTACTTCCGCGCCCTGCAGCACACCTTCGGCGACGATTGCGAAATCCTCAGCGTGCAACATGGAAGCAGCGCGATCTGTTCAGTGATGAGCTTCCATTTTCGCGACGAAATCCTGCCCTATTACGGCGGCGGAGGCGATGCCGCCCGCGCCTGCGCCGGCAACGACTTCATGTACTGGGAAGTGATGCGCCGCGCCGCCGAGCGCGGCCGCAAGCTGTTCGATTTCGGCCGCAGCAAATACGGCACGGGGGCCTTCCACTTCAAAAAGAACTGGGGCTTCGAACCGCAGCCGCTGCGCTACGACTACCAGCTGCATCGCGGCAAGCGGATCAAGGACATGCAACCCTTGAATCCGCGCCTGCAGTTGCTGATACGCGCCTGGCGCCTGCTGCCGCTGTCGCTGGCGAACGCGATCGGGCCGCACATCGTGCGGCAATTGGGGTAGTGCCATGCGCGACCTGCTGTACTTGACGCATCGCATACCCTTCCCGCCCAACAAGGGCGACAAGATACGCGCCTACAACGTGCTGCGCTACCTGCAGCGGCACTTCCATGTTCATCTGGGCAGCTTCATCGACGATGCCGCCGACCAGCAATACGCCGAGCAACTGGCCACCGGCTGCGCCAGCACCTTTTTCGTGCGCCTGCATCCGCGCCTGGCGCGGCTGGCCAGTATTCCGGCGCTGTGGCGCGGCGAGTCGCTCAGCGTCGCCTACTATCGCAACCAGGCCATGCGCGACTGGGTGCGCGACACGCTGGCGCAACACCGCATCGACACCGCCCTGGCCTTTTCCGGCCCCATGGCGCAATACCTGCCGGCCCGCACCGCACGCGGACCTTTGCACCGCGTGCTGGACCTGGTCGACGTCGACTCCGAAAAGTGGCAGAACTACGCCGACCGCAGGCGTTGGCCGATGTCATCGCTGTACCGGCGTGAAGGCCGCAACCTGCTGGAGTTCGAACGGGACGCCGCCCGCAGCTACGACCAGGTGCTGCTGGTCTCCCGCGCGGAAGCCGATCTGTTCCGGCTGCGCGCGCCCGAGTCCGCGCACAAGACCGGCCATTTCAGCAACGGCGTCGACACCGCCTACTTCGCGCCGCAGCCCGGTGCGCCGGATCCCTATGACGGCGCCAGCCCGCTGGTGTTCACCGGGGCCATGGACTACCCGCCCAATATCGAGGCCGTCGCCTGGATGGCCGAGCGCGTCATGCCGGCCCTGCGGCTCAGCTTCCCCGAACTGCAATTCCACATCGTCGGCGCGCGGCCCAGTGCGGAGGTGCGGGCGCTGGCGCGCCTGCCGGGCATCCACGTCAGCGGCGCGGTGCCCGATATCCGCCCCTACCTGCAACACGCGGCGCTGGCGCTGGCGCCGCTGCAGATCGCCCGCGGCATCCAGAACAAGATCCTGGAAGCCATGGCCATGGCGAAAACCGTGGTGGCGACGCCGCAAGCGCTGGAAGGATTGTCCGCCGTGCCCGGGCGCGACCTGATCTGCGCCGCCACCGCCGTCGAATTTATCCAGCGCATCGGCGAGCAGTTGCGCGCACCGCAAGCATTCGGACCGGCGGCCCGCGAACACGTGCTGCGTGATTATCAATGGGAGCGCAATCTGGAGCGGCTCGGCGACGTGCTCCAAGTCTCCGCAACGGCCAGTCCACAGCCGGAGCCAGCGCCATGACCGCCGCGCTATCCCCCCTGCTGCTGCCGGCGGCCGAGCCGCAAGCTGCCGGCACCGGACATTGGCCCCATGCATGTCTGCTGCTGACGCTGGCCGGCCTGCTGGCCTTGCACTGGTCCACCGTGGCGGCGATGACCGATGTGTGGTGGCACTCGCAAACCTTTGCCCACGGCCTGGTGGTCGCGCCCGTCAGCATCTGGCTGGTGTGGCGCCAGCGCGCCGGGCTGGCCGCGTGCCCGCTCCGTCCCTCGCCATTCATGTTGTTGCCGCTGGCGGCGCTCGGCTTGCTGTGGCTGCTTGCCGCCGTGGCCAACGTCCCCGTGCTGCAGCAGTACAGCGTGATACTCATGGTCGCGGCGCTGGTTGCGCTGGTGTTGGGCGGGGCCTACGCGCGCGCGATCGCCTTCGCGCTGGCCTATCTGCTGCTGGCCGTCCCGTTCGGCGAAGTGTTCATTTCTCCGCTGATCGAATTCACCTCCAGCTTCACGGTCGGCGCCTTGCAGCTGGCCGGCATTCCCGTGTTCCGCGATAACAATTTCCTCTCGCTCCCCAGCGGCAACTGGTCGGTGGAGGAAGCGTGCAGCGGCCTGCGCTACCTGATCGCCTCGTTCGCGCTGGGCACGCTTTACGCCCACCTCAGCTACCACAGCCGCGCCCGCCAGGCGGCGTTCGTCGCCGTCTCGCTGATCCTGCCCATCATCGCCAACGGCGTGCGCGCCTTCACGATCGTCCTGATCGGGCACTACAGCAACATGACCCTGGCGGTCGGCATCGATCATCTGATCTATGGCTGGCTGTTCTTCGGCTTGGTCGCGACCTTGATGTTCTGGGTCGGCGCGCGCTGGCGCGATGCCCTCCCGCCGAAACAAGCCACGGCGGCGGATCCCGCGCCGACCGCGCCCCCGGCAGCCTTCGCCAGCGCGGCACTGGCCGGCCTGATCGCCCTGGCCATCTGGCCGGCGCTGGCCTACCTGGCGCTGCGCCCGTCGACCGACTCTGCGCAGCCGCAACCATCGCTTGCGCTGGTGCCACCGCCCGGGCCGTGGCGGGCCAGCGACCTGCGCGACAGCGACTGGCACGTCCGCCACGCGGGCACGCCGCAACGCTGGGCCGCCAACTACAGCGACGGTGCGCATCTGGTCTCGCTGCAACTAACCTGGTACCGCCACCAATTCAAGGGCAGCGAATTGTCGGCCCAGGTCTGGAACGCCCCGCAAACCGGCCAGCCATGGAAGGAAATGGCGGACGCGGGCCGGCGCATCCACTACGGACAGCACAGCATCGAGATCAGACAGTCCACCGTCCAGGCCGGCGAGACCAGACTGCTGGTATGGCGCTGGTACCGGCAAGCCCGCCACGACACCAGCAGCCCGCTGCTGCTCAAGCTGCTGCTGGCGCGCAGCAAGCTGCTGGGCCTGGCCGACGACGGCGCCGAGATCGTCCTGGCCTGCCGCTACGACGAACGCCCCGAGCAGGCCGCCGAGGCCATGCAAAGCCTGTTGTCAGCCATGCTGCCCGCCATCGAACTAGGACTCGCCCATGTCGCCGGACAATGAACCGCTCCCCAAGCCGCTGATCGTGCACCTGATCCATCGCCTCGACGTGGGCGGTCTGGAAAACGGCCTGATCAACCTGATCAACCACCTGCCGCCGGACCGCTACCGGCACGCCATCGTCTGCCTGCGCGACTACAGCGACTACCACCTGCGCATTCAGCGGCCGGGCGTCGAAATCATCAGCATCAACAAGCGCGAGGGCAAGGATTGGGCGCACTACCTGCGGCTGTTCCAGACCCTCAAGCGCCTGCGCCCACTGATGATCCACACCCGCAACCTGTCCGGCATCGAGGGCCAGTTGCTGGCGGCGGTGGCCGGCGTGCGCCTGCGCGTACACGGCGAACACGGGCGCGACATGAACGACCTCCACGGCCTGAGCCGCAAATACCGCCTGCTGCGCAAGCTGCTGCGGCCGCTGATCGGCCACTTCATCGCCGTCAGCAAGGACCTCGAGACATGGCTGATCGGCACCATCGGCGCCCGCCCGCAACGCGTCACCCACATCTGCAACGGCGTCGACAGCCTGCAGTTCCACCCGCGCCTCGGCCCGCCGGCCGCCATCGGCCCCGCCGGCTTCCTGTGCGAGGACGCCTTCGTCATCGGCAGCGTGGGCCGCATGGCCGAGGTCAAGGACCATCTGACGCTGGTGCAGGCCTTCATCCTGCTGATCGCCGAGCACGCGCTGCCGCGCGACCGCCTGCGCCTGCTGATCGCCGGCGACGGCCCATGCCGCCAGACCTGCCTCGACCTGCTGCGCCAAGCCGGCATGGACGAGCTGGCCTGGCTGCCGGGGAGCCGCGACGACATCCCGCAACTGATGCGCGCGATGGACGTGTTCGTCCAACCGTCGCTGGCGGAGGGCATGTCCAACACCATCCTGGAGGCGATGGCGACCGGCCTGCCGGTGGTGGCGACGGCGGTCGGCGGCAATCCCGACCTGGTCCACAGCGGCTGGACCGGCACGCTGGTGCCTGCGGGCTCGCCAGCCATGCTGGCCGACGCCCTCAACGACTACTACCGCCTGCCCGCGCTGGCTGTCAGCCACGGCCAGCGCGGCCGGCGCCGGGTACTGGCCGAATACAGCCTGAACGCGATGGCCGACGCCTACCTGGCCGTCTACGACGCCCTCGCCGCCCCACCGCAACGCGACCGCTGAAAGGACAGCCATGTGCGCCATCGCCGGGATCTTCGACCTGTACCGCCATGCCGACATCGACGCCGGCCTGCTGCAAGCCATGACCGACCGCCAGCTCCACCGCGGCCCGGACCAGGGCGGCACCCACCTCGAACCGGGCCTGGGGCTGGGCCACCGCCGCCTGTCCATCATCGACCTGGGCGGCGGCCAGCAGCCGCTGTTCAACGAGGACCGCAGCGTGGTCGTGGTCTACAACGGCGAGATCTACAACTACCCGGCATTGATGCGCGAGCTGCAGCAGTTCGGCCACACCTTCCGCACCCACTGCGACACCGAGGTCATCGTCCACGCGTGGGAGCAATGGGGCGAGCGCTGTGTCGAGCACTTTCGCGGCATGTTCGCCTTCGCGCTGTGGGACCGCCGCCAGCAGTCGCTGCTGCTGGCGCGCGACCGCCTCGGCGTCAAGCCACTGCACTACGCCCTGCTCGACGACGGCCAGCTGCTGTTCGCCTCGGAAATGAAAGCACTGCTGGTCCACGAAGGCCTGCGGCGCGAGCTGGACCCGCTGGCCGTCGAGGACTACTTCGCCTACGGCTACATCCCCGAACCGCGCACCATCTTCCGCCAGGTCCGCAAACTGCCGCCGGGACACACGCTGCTGCTGCGCAAAGGCGAAGCGCTACCCAAGCCGCGCCAATACTGGGACATCCCGTTCGCCGTCCGCGCCCCCATCAGCGAGGCCCAAGCCGCCGACGAGCTGCTGGCGCGCCTGCGCGAAGCGGTCCGCATCCGCCTGGTGGCCGAGGTGCCGCTGGGCGCCTTCCTGTCCGGCGGCGTCGATTCCAGCGCCGTGGTGGCCATGATGGCGCAGGAATCGAAGGCTCCCGTCAACACCTGTTCGATAGCCTTCGGAGAACCGCAATTCGATGAAACGCCATACGCGCGCATGGTGGCCGAACGCTACGGCACCCAGCACCACGCGCAAAGCGTCGAGCAACACGACATCAGCCTGGTCGACCGTTTGGCCGGTCTGTACGACGAACCCTACGCCGACAGCTCGGCCCTGCCGACCTACCGGGTCTGCCAGCTGGCGCGCCAGCGCGTGACCGTGGCCCTGTCCGGCGACGGCGGCGACGAGAACCTGGCCGGCTACCGGCGCTACCGCTGGCACTTGCACGAGGAACGCTGGCGCGGCCTGCTGCCGTCCGGCCTGCGCCGTCCGCTGTTCGGCACGCTGGGCCGCCTCTATCCCAAGGCCGACTGGGCGCCGCGCCCGTTGCGCGCCAAGACCACCTTCCAGGCGCTGGCCCGCGATTCCGTGCCGGCGTATTTTCACAGCGTCAGCATCATGAGCGACCAGCTGCGCGGCGCCCTGTTCAGCACCAAGCTCAAGCGCGAGCTGGCCGGCTACCACGCGTGCGAGGTGTTGCAGCGCCACGCCCGGCAATGCCCGGCCGACGACGCCCTCTCCCGCATCCAGTACCTGGACCTGAAAACCTATCTGCCCGGCGACATCCTCACCAAGGTCGACCGCGCCAGCATGGCCCATGGCCTGGAGGTCCGGGTACCGCTGCTCGACCACCAGCTGGTCGAGTGGATGTCCAGCCTGCCTCCGGATTTGAAGCTGCGCGGCGGCACCGGCAAATACCTGTTCAAGCGGGCGCTGGAACCCCACCTGCCCAATGAGCTTTTGTACCGCGACAAGATGGGTTTCTCGGTGCCGCTGGCTGGCTGGTTGCGCGGCCCGCTGCGGCCGCAGCTTGAAAACAGCCTGCGCAGTCCCGTGCTGGCCGACTGCGGCATGTTCAACCTCGACCAACTGCAAACGCTGCTGGCGCAACATCTGTCCGGGCGGGGCGACCACAGCGCGCCGCTCTGGTCGTTGATGATGTTCGAATCCTTCCTGCGCCAGCTGCCGGCGGCGACGCCGCGCAAGCTGGTCCGAGAGGCGGCCTGATCATGCGCGTGCTCCACGTCCTCGACCATTCGCTGCCGCTGCACAGCGGATACACCTTCCGCACGCTGGAGATCTTGCGCCAGCAGCGCAAGCTGGGCTGGCACACCATCCACCTGACCAGCGCCAAGCAAGGCGCCGCCGGCGACCAGCAGGAAGTCGACGGCTGGCACTTCTTCCGCACGCCGGCATTGCGGCGCTGGTGGTCCGGCCTGCCGGTGCTGCGCCAATGGGCCGTGGTCGTGGGCCTGCAGCAGCGCCTGCTGCCGATAGCGACCCGATGGAAGCCCCACATCCTGCACGCGCACTCGCCCGCGCTCAACGCCGTCGCCGCGCTGCGCGTGGGGCGGGCACTGGGCATACCCGTCGTCTACGAAATCCGCGCGTTCTGGGAGGACGCCGCCGCCGACCACGGCACCAGCCGCCCCGGCGGCATCCGCTACCGGCTCACGCGCGCGCTGGAAAGCCACGTGCTGCGCCGCGCCGACGCCGTCACCACCATCTCCCAGGGCCTGCGCGACGACATCGTGGCGAGGGGCATCCCCGCGACCAAAGTCACCGTCATCCCCAACGCGGTCGACGGCAAGCGCTTCGCGGCGCTCTCGCCGGGGCCAGGCAAGCTGGCCCGCAGCCTGGGCCTGACCGGCAGCCCCGTGCTGGGCTTCATCGGCTCGTTCTACGCCTACGAAGGCCTGGCACTGCTGATCGCCGCCATGCCGCGCCTGCTGGCCGGCGCGCCATCGATACAACTGTTGCTGGTCGGCGGCGGCCCGCAGGAAGCCGAATTGCGCGCGCTGGTGGACGCGCTGGACCTGCGCGCCAGCGTCAAGTTCGCCGGCCGCGTGCCGCAGGAACTGATCGGCGACTATTATCAGCTCACTGACATCCTGGTCTATCCGCGCCTGCCGATGCGGCTGACCGAGCTGGTCACGCCGCTCAAGCCGCTGGAGGCCATGGCGCAGGGGCGCCTGGTGGTGGCCTCGGACGTCGGCGGCCACCGCGAACTGATCGAGCACGGCAAGACCGGCCTGCTCTTCAAAGCCGGCGACGCCGAGGCGCTGGCGGACCAGGTCCTGCACCTGATCCGCCATGCCGACACTTGGCCCATGCTGCGCAGGGAGGCCCGCGCCTTCGTGGAAACCGAGCGCAACTGGCCGGCCTGCGTCGCCCGCTATATTCCCATCTACCAGCGCCTGATCGCGCCGGCGCCATGAACGGCCCGCTCCCTCAAACCGCGCGGCCGGTGAATATTGCCGGAATGCGCATCGCCCTGGTCGGCCCCTTGCCGCCGCCCGATGGCGGCATCGCCAATCAAACCGTGCAGTTGGCCCGGCTGCTTCGCGAGGCCGGCGCCGAGGTCGAGCTGGTGCAGGTCAACCTGCCGGTCCAGCCGGCATGGCTGGCCTCGCTGCGCGGGGTCCGGGCGGCCGCCCGCCTGTCGCCCTATCTGTGGCGCTTGTGGCGCGCCGCCGGGCGGGCGCAGCTGCTGCACATCATGGCCCATTCCGGCTGGTCGTGGCACTTGCACGCAACCCCGGCGATTTGGATCGCCCGCCTGCGCGGCAAAGGCGTGCTGGTCAATTATCGCGGCGGCGAGGCGATGGATTTTCTCAACCGCAGCGCGGCGCAGGTCCGTTGGAGCATGCGCCAGGTCCACGCGCTGATCGTGCCGTCCGCCTTCCTCGCCGAAGTCTTCACGCTGCACGGCATGAGCGCGCAAATCGTCCCCAACGTCGTCGATCTGACGCGATTCCATCCCCCGGCCGAGGCGCCACCGCACGCCTCCATCGTGCTCGCCCGCCACCTCGAACCGCTGTACGACCAACCCACGGCCTTGAAAGCCTTCGCCATAGTCCGCCGCAGCCTGCCGGGCGCGCGCATGACCCTGTGCGGCGAAGGCCCGGAGCTGTCACGGCTGCGGCAACTTGCGCTGGAGCTGGAACTGGGCGACGCGCTGCATTTCACCGGCAGGCTGGACAACGCGCAAATGGCCGCGCTCTATCGCCGCAGCGATCTGGCGCTCAACGCCAGCCTGGCCGACAACATGCCGAATTCCATCCTGGAAGCCTGGGCCAGCGGCGTGCCGGTCGTCAGCACGGACGTGGGTGGGATCCCCTATCTGGTGCGCGACCAGGTCAACGCCCTGCTGGTGCCGCCGCGCGATCCAGAAGCCATGGCCCAGGCCATGCTGGCCGTCCTGCAGTTCCCGGAGCGCGCGCGGGCGCTGGCACGGGCCGGGTTGGCCGAGACGCAGCGCTACGCCTGGCAGCAAGTCGCGCCCTTGCTGACCGCACAATACCGGCGCGTACTCAAGCGCCCGCCCGCATCCGGCTACACGGCATTGGTTTCCCGGCTGCTATTTCCGCTGCACGAACTGCTCAAAAGGCACAGCAGCGTGGCCTTGCGTCAACGCATGGAACAGACTCAGTGGTGGCCGCAACCCCGGCTGGAATCGCTGCAGCTGACGCGGCTGCGCGCACTGCTGCTGCACGCGTCCGAACATGTGCCGTACTACCGCCAGCTTTATGCCAGGCTCGGATTCGACGCCGGCCGTGTCCGCGACCTGAGCCAGCTGAGCCGCCTGCCCATCCTGACCAAGGCCGACATCAACCTCCATCGCACCGACTTCATCGCCGACAACGCGGGACCGCTCCAGCGCTTCAATACAGGGGGCTCCAGTGGTGAGCCATTGATCTTCTTCCAGGGCAAGGCGCGGGTCAGCCACGACGTGGCCGCCAAATGGCGCGCCACCCGCTGGTGGGGCGTCGACATCGGCGATCCCGAAGCGTTGATGTGGGGATCGCCGATCGAGCTCAACGCCCAGGACCGCTGGCGCACGCGGCGCGACCGCATGCTGCGCAGCCTGCTGCTGCCGGCGTTCGACCTGTCGGCCGCCCGCCTGGACGACTACCTGCGCAAGCTGCAGCGACTGCGGCCCGCCATGCTGTTCGGCTATCCGTCTGCCATGTGCCTGCTGGCGCGCCACGCGCAAGGCAAGCACATCCGCTTGGACCGGCTGGGCGTCAAGGTCGTGTTCGTCACGGCCGAACGGCTTTATGAAGAACAACGCTCGCAGCTGGAGCAGGCATTTGGCGCCCCGGTCGCCAACGGCTACGGCGGACGAGACGCCGGCTTCCTCGCCCACGAATGTCCGGAAGGCGGCCTGCACATCACCGCCGAGGACGTCATCCTGGAAATCGTCGATCCGCAGGGTGCGCCGGTCGCGCCGGGCGAGACCGGCGCCATCGTCGTCACCCACCTTGCCAGCGGCGACTTCCCGTTCATCCGCTACGCCACCGGCGACGTCGGCGCGCTCGACACCCAACCGTGCGTCTGCGGCCGCGGCCTGCCGCTGCTGAAACGTGTGGAAGGCCGCGTCACCGATTTCGTGGTCGCCCGCGACGGCACCGTCATGCACGGGCTGGCGCTAATCTACGTGCTGCGCGATCTGCCGCAGATACGCGCCTTCAAGATCATCCAGGAAAGTCTGGACACCACGCGTGTGCTGCTGGTGAGCGTCAGCGGCCTGCCGCCTTCCTTGCGGATCGACATCATCACCCAGTTTCGGGCGCGGCTGGGCACGTCGGTGGACATCGTGATCGAAGAAGTCACGGAGATCCCGGCGGAAGCTTCCGGCAAGCACCGCTACGTCATCAGCAAAGTAGCGACCAACTGAACCAGGAGCCGACATGCCCATCCTCGCCTACGCCGCGATCGCTTTGCTTCTGGCGGTTTCGCTACACACCCTGCACAAACTGCGCCGCGTCCACGTGCTGCTGTACGACCTGCGCGACCAGACGCGCAACGACCAGACCGGCTTGTTCCGCCAACTGGAAGCCTTGCAAGGTCTCTACATCGAGCTCGACCTCAAGCACAGCCTGCCGCCGACGCGCGGCTGGGCGGCCTCGCCGGATTTCCTGCTGGAAGTCGCGCGCCATGCGCGGGGCCTGAAGCACGCGACAGTGCTGGAATGCAGCAGCGGCATCTCCACCGTGGTGCTGGCACGATGCATGCAGCTGAACGGCTCGGGACGCGTCTACAGCCTGGAGCACGACGCCTGCTTCGCCGAGCAAACGCGCGCGCAACTGCGCCGCCATGGCCTGCAGGACTGGGCCACGGTCATCGACGCTCCGTTGATGCCGTACGACCTCGACGGCCAATCGTGGCCCTGGTACGACCTGGCGCAATTGCCGGCGCTGCTGACCGTGGACTTGCTGGTCATCGACGGCCCGCCGCAGGCCACGCGTTTGCAGGCGCGCTACCCGGCCGGGCCGCTGCTGTTCCCGCGCCTGAATCCGGGCGCCGCCGTCTACCTCGATGACGCCGCGCGCCCCGACGAGCAAGCCATCCTGCGGCGCTGGCGCCAGGATTTCCCGGCGCTGGCGTATTCCTCGCAGGGCTGCGAAAAAGGCTGCGCGCTGATGCGCAAGGATTAACGCTCGGCCACCACCGCCCGCACCATGCGGGTTTCCTCGGGATGCTCAAGGTGGTAGCGGTCGCGCGCGAGCCGCATCGCGGCCAGATGGCCCTCCACCGTACCAGGCAGCAATTCGATGCCAAAGTCCCCAGGTGCATCGCCGGCGCCGTACATCCTCGCCAGTATCATCGCCCCCACATTACTGCGGTAGTGCGACGTCTCCCAGTAATACTGCATGGAAGGCCTGTGGCTCACCTGCGGAATGGCCTCCGTCGTCACGCTGTTGAAGCCCGAGAAATCGAAGATGCGCACATCGCAACCCGCGGCCCGATGTTGCTTCGCTAACTGCGCCAGCGCGCGCTGCCACGCTTCCAGCGCCGGCCACTTGCCGGCCCAATACAAGACATCGGCGGTCATCGCATGGGTCGGATTGAGATACAGGCGGATGCTGGTGCCGGCGGCGCACAAGCCGGCCAGGCTGCGCTGCAACGCCGTCATCGCCTCGGCGGTCGGTCCCTCGCCATGCAGGTACTCGCGCACGCGAGGAATGACCACCGCCCCGGTCCCGCCCAGGCTGTCGATACGGTCCCGCACGCAGGCATCATCCCGCTGGCCATAAAACGCCAGGCTGGACAGGCAATCGCGGCCCAGGCTACCGCGCAACAGGCGGATCGAATCGGCCGTCATGTCGAACGCCAGCGCGCGCCGGACATTCAGCAGACCACGCCGCCACAAGTACAGCGGGCCTTCCGCCACCAGCTCGCGATTGAAGTCGGTGTTGCCGATCTCCATGGAGAACGACGGCGCATCCATGCCCCAGACCACGGTTTTCAAGTGCCCGACTTGCGCCGCATGACGGGCCATGTCCATCGCGTCCGCCAGCGACGCGCCCGACAGCGCCGCATTGAACACATCCTGGCCGGCGAACGCCGGTGCGCGGGTCGGCAATCCCAATTCCGTGCGCGAGTTCCCAACATACAGGACCGCCGGCTTGAATTTGGCCAGCGCGTAGGTCTTGCCCCAGGCGCTGAGTTTCTCCCGCCCGGGCCGCAGGCGCTGGACGGACGGCGTCTGCCATTGATGCGTCAGGTAGGGATCGACTTGATAGTTCAGCACGGTCACAGCGCCCGTCACCAGCGCACAACTGGCGAAAAAGATGCCAACATAGTTGCGCCATTCGGCGGCTGGATGCGGGTCCATGTTCAAAATTGAAAATAGAGAAATTCGCTGACGCGGTTCATGCTGAACAGGCAACCAAGAAACAGCAGGGAAAACGCCAGGCTCCACGTCTTGCGCGGCCGCCAGGACCAGTGCAGCCGCCTTTGCGCCGCGCCGCAAGGAGCGTAGTGGCGAAAGATTTCCTGCGTGTTGGGAGCAAAGAAGGCCAGTGGCATCGCCAGCGCCAGCACCAGCACGCCGGCTCCGCCGAAATCGATCCAGCGTATGCCTGTGAATTGCGCGCCGCCGTGAAAATATGACGCATAGGCCGCCAATCCGGTCGGCAAGGCCAGGCCGTTTCCGCCCGCCATCCCCCGCAGGATATCGCCGGCGGTGGCCAGGTCCGGCGCCCGGAACACCACCCACGCCATCACCACCGCAAGAAAAGTCAGGCACCGGCCCCACCATCGCGGCTGGCCCTTCCCCGCCCATGCTGTCCATCCGCGATGCAACACCAGATAGACGCCGTGCAAGCCTCCCCACACCACAAACGTCCAGCCTGCGCCATGCCACAGGCCGCCAAGCAGCATGGTCAACATCAGGTTGCGAATCCTGTGATGGCGATTGCCGCCAAGCGGCACATACAGATAGTCGCGCAGGAAGCGCGACAACGACATATGCCAGCGCCGCCAGAACTCGGCGATATTGTTCGCCTGATAGGGAGAATTGAAATTCAACGGCAGCTGCACGCCAAACAAGCGCGACAGGCCAATCGCCATGTCGGAATACCCCGAAAAGTCGAAATACAACTGGAAGGTGTAAGCCAGCGCACCTATCCACGCCTCGATCAGCTGCGGATGGGCCTGGACAGCGAACACCGGCGCAACCAGCGGCGACAGCGGATCGGCCAGCAGCACCTTCTTCGCAAACCCGACGACGAAGATGGACAGCCCCACGGCGACGTGCGCAGCATTCAATCCCGGCGGGCGCTCGAACTGCGGCATCATTTCCTTATGGTGCAGCACCGGCCCGGCAATCAGATGCGGGAAATAGCTGACAAACAAGGCGTAGTGAATGAAGCGGTACTCTCCGGCCAAGCCGCGATGGCAATCGACCAGGAACGCAATCTGCGTGAAAGTGAAGAACGAGATTCCGATCGGCAGCACGATATCCCAGCCGTGCAACGGCGCGCCAAGCAGAGTGCCGACCCCGGCCATGAAGAAGTTCGCGTACTTGTAATAGCCAAGCAAGGCCAGGTTCGCCGTCAAGCCGAGCGCCAGCCATTGCTTGCGCCGGTCGCGGGATGCCAGCATGCGTGCCGCGCACCAGTAGTTGAGGCTGATCGATGCCATCAGTAGCGGCAAATAGCGCCAATCCCAATAGCCATAAAAGCACAGCGACGCCAGCGCCAGCCAGCCGATCGCCCACCGGGGGCGCAGCTTGGCCAGCACAAAATACACGGCCAGGACAACCGGCAAATATAGAAACAGAAACCCAAACGAATTAAACAGCACGGCACGCCTCTTGCACCCGGCGCGATCGGTGGAACAGCTCGGTATAGCAAGCCACCATCTGCTCGGCGACGCGCTGCCAGCTGAAGCGCTCGACCAGCGCGCGCACCAGCACCCGTTCCGGCGGATTGGCGATCAGCGCGAGAATTGCCTGGCGCAGGCCGGCCTCATCATCCCAGTGCAACTGCTTCAGGGCGAAATTGCTGTTAGGCAGGCTCAGTGCGCTTTCGTCGGTCATCACCACCGGCGTACCGGCCGCCAGCGCTTCCACCACCGACAAGGGAAACACCTCGCCATGGCTGGGCAGCGCCAACACCGACGCGCTGGCGTAGGCGCTGGCCAGCAGCGGATCGTCATGCTCCAGCTGGCCCAGCCAGCGTACGCGGGGCAACGCCAGCAGTTGCTGAAGATAGCCCTGGTGCTGGCGCTGCGCGCGGCCGATCAGCACCACCGGCAACCCGGTCAGCGCCAGCGCGCGCACCAGGCCCAGCTGGTTTTTGTAGGGCGAGATCGCCCCCACCATCAATACAAACGGACCGGTCAAGCCCGTGCAGCGGCGAAACTCTTCCTGCCGCGCGCCGAAGAAGTGCGGGCTGATGCCGTTCGGCAGCATGCGTATATTCCCATCGGGTATCTGGAATGCGCTGACGATGGCGTCGCGCTCGGCCGCGCCCAGCGCGATCACCATCTGCGCCAATTGCAGTGCGCGTTTGGTTTGCGCATAGCTGGTCTGAACATTCCACCCCGTCAGGCGCCCGGTCAGGCTGTCGGCGATTCTGGCGCGCATGCCGTCCAGACGGCCCCACCCAGGCGACAGTACCGGCGACAGCACGACCGGCACGCCCAAGTCGGACGCCAGCTCCACCAGCCGGTGGTTGCCGTTGATCGCCGAGAAGACATGGATCAGGTCGAACTGGTCCAGGCGCTGGCGGTTGGCGTCGACCAACACCACCTCCAGGCCCGGCGCGGATTGTTCCTGCAAGGCGCGCACGGTCGAGCGCACCTGCACTTGCAGGCCGCCTTCGCGCTGGAACAACATGGGATATGACAGGATTCCTACGCGCATAAGGTGACCTCTACTTTCCTAATCTCGCCCTGACCTTGCGGCCCGCCAGCGCGCACTCGGCGGCCAGCTCATGCTGGAACAGCAAAATTGCCGCCAGCCACAGCGGCAACGCGATCAGCGCCGCCATCGACAACTGGGACAACGCCTGCGCCGCCGGCTGGGGACGCCACGCCAACAGCAGCGGCCCGCTCAGGCTCACCAGCGCCACCACCCCGCTGCGCCGGAGCGCGCCGAGCAAGGCCACCAGTTCCAGCCCGGCCAACTGGCGCAGATAGCGAAACGTCCAGATACTCCGGAATATGCTGCCAAGCACCACGCCCCACGCCACCCACTTCAGGCCCAGCGGCGCCGCCAACAGCACCGCGCACACGCGCACCGGCACCGACAGCGCGTCCAGCTTGGCTTGCGTGCCGACCGCGCCCATCGCCACGAAGAGATAACGGGCCATGCTAAACATGCTATACAACGCGCTCGACAGGCATATGATGCGTATCAACGGGACGCACGCATCCCACTGCTCGCCATACAACACCCGCACCACGGCCGGCGCCATGATGGCTACAAAGCCGAAGAACGGCCAGGCCAGCACGGTCATATAGCTGGCCGTGGTCAGGTAGGCCTGCCGCAGGTCGTCGCCGGCGCGCGCCTGCGCGGAGAACAGCGGAAACACCACCGGCGAGATGGCGCCCGTCACCAGCTGGTTGAACACGTTCAGCACGCCCTGCGCCTTGCCGAAGATGCCCACCTCCGCGACGCCGATCATCTTGCCGACGATCAGGTCCGGAGCGGCCACGCCCAACTCATCGATCACGCTGCTGACGGTGGAAATCGAACCGAACTTCAGGATCGTCCGCATGCCGCGCCGCGCCGGCCAGCGCGGCAGGCCTGGCGGCCAGCAGCACAGGCTCACCAATAGCGCCGCAGCGGTGCCGGCCACCGCGCCCCAGACCAGGCTCAGGTAGCTGTACCCCAGCCAGGCCAGCGTCACCGACACCAGCAGTTGCGCGGCGGTGCTGACAGTGTTGATCGCGAAGATGGCGGAAAAGCGCATCTGGCGCCGCAGATAAGGCAGTGCCAGCGAGCTGAAGGGAATCAGCAGAAAGTTAATCGACAACAGCTGTAGCACTGTGCTCAGGCGCGGATCCCGATAGAACCGCGCCGCCACGCCGCTGCCGCACAGCACCACCGCGGCCAGCGACCAGGCGACCAGGATGCTGGTGCCCAGCGCGGCGCGCAGCTTATCCTCGGTCAAGTGCTTTTCCTGGATCACGTAAGGCCCGACGCCAAAGTCGCGCACGGCTTGCGCCAGGCCGGCCAGCACCGCGCCCACCGCATAGACGCCGATCTCGGCCGGCGTCAACAGCCGCGCCAGCACCATCATGCCGATCGTGTTCAGCAACAGCAGCGTATATTTCTCGCCGAAAGACACCGCGAAGGACAGGCGTGGCTGCATGGCGTCCGCCTCAGATCAGTTGGTCGTAAAAGGCAAGCACCTGCCTGCCCACCACGGCGGAACTATAAAGTTCCACCGCCTCCTTGCGTGCTTGACAGCCCATGGTTTCCCTCCGGCCAGGATCGGCGAGCAGGTCGGCAACGATGGCCGATGCGGCGTCCAGATCGTCGGCAGGAACCAGCACGCCACCGCCGCTGTCGCGCAGGATGTCCGTGCTGCCGGGCACTTCGGTCGCCACGACCGGCACGCCGCACGCCATCGCCTCGATGGTCGCAATCCCGAAGCCTTCGCTACGGCTCATTAATATGTGCAGATCCAGCGCCGGCAACAGCGCTTCCACCTCGGTCACAAAGCCCGTGAACACGACACACGCATCCAACCCCGCCGCCCGCACCCTGTCCCGCAGCGCGGCCTCCAGCGGCCCGCTGCCGATCATGACCAGATGCAGTTGTGGAAACCGGCGCCGCAGCAGCACGAACAGATCAAGCAACAACTCCGGCCGCTTTTGCTCCGACAGGCGCGCCGCCGCGCCGATGACCAATGCATCCGCCGGCAACCGCAGCGCGCTGCGCGCCGCACGGCGCAAATGGGGACCCGGCAGGAACCTGTCGGTGTCGACGCAGTTCGGGATGACGGCCATCCGCGTGGAAGCCGGCAGGTACGGCTGGTAGATCGCCATGAAGTGCGCCATCGATGAGCGCGACACGGCATACACGCCGCGTACCGCCGAAAACGCCTGGCGCAGCAGGGGCTGGTGCCAGTCGCTGATTTCCGTCGCCGGGAACGCGTTATGCACGCTGATCACCGCAGGCAAGCGGCAGTAGCCGGCCAGCCACAGCACGGACGCGCCGTAGTTGGTCCAGCACCAGGCCACATGCACCAGATCGGCGCGAAACGCGCGCAGGCGTCCGGCCGCCCACAGCCGCGCCCGCAACAGGTTCCAGCGTCGCCAGCCCCATTGCTCGAAGAAGCGCGGCGGATCGAATTCCGCCACCACGATCTGCTCGCGCGCCAGCCGTCCCGCCCAGGCGTCGATGCCGACGAAGCGGCGCAGCGCCAGGCTGCCGTCCGCGCCGCCCAAGCGCAAATAGCGCACTTCCTGCGCCATGCGCATCTCCATGCCGCCGAGCTCGCCAGAATAACTGGTGATCAGCACCCGCTTGCCCAGCTTGCGCCGCCCCAGCCTCGCCTCGAAGAAATAGCCGCGCAGATAGGCCAGCTCCCAACGCCGCCGGAAGCAGGCATCGGCGTCGCGCTGCACGCACGCGCGCAGATAGCCAACGCATTCGCGGAAGAAGCGCGCCAGCATCCAGCGCGGCATGCCGCGCCATTCGGGATAGGTGCCCGGCAAGTCCTGGCGAAACTTTCCACGTCCGAAACGCCACGCCTTCTCCAGCACATAATCCAGCGTCAATTGCCGGGCCCGGACGAAATGGCAGACCCGCGCGTGCGGATAGAAACACGCCGTGTAGCCAGCCACGGCCAGCCGCCGCGTCAGTTCTGTCTCGCTGCCCATGGCGTACGCATTGCCGTTGGGCCCTATCGAGGTATCGTAGCGATATCCCGCCGCGAACACCGAACGCCGCACCGCCATGTTGGCGCCCCACACCAGCCCGGGGAATACCGGCCCCTCGGCCAGTTCGGACGACGTCAGCCCGAACGTCAAGCCCATCGGCACCAGGCGCAGCAGCCACGCGGGCGGCGGCTCGGCCCAGTCGGGCTCTATCGCGCCGCCGAACACCATGTATTGCGCATGGGCGGCGGCACAGCGCTCCCATTGCAGCAGCCAGTCCGGCGCCGGGGTCGCATCGTCATCGGTGAAGATGAACAGGCCATCGTCGTCATCCTGGCGCAGCGCCCACTCGACCGCCAGGTTCAGGGCCGCGTTCTTGCCCTTTTGCGGACTGCTCAGCAAATGCAAGGGCAACCGATCCTGGTATTGCGCCACCAGCGCGCCGGTGCCGTCGCGGCTGCCGTTCTCGACGATGATCAGCCGCCAGGCGCGGCGCGGCGCGTGCAGCCGACAATAGCCATCGAGCACCTTGGGCAAGGTCTGCGCGCCATCGCAGGTCGCCATGAGAACGGTCAACAAGAGAGCCTCCCCCATATCCTATGATTGCGGAACGTGACAATCCAGTGTAGTGACAGGCTCAGTTGCAACGTTGAGCCGCATCAACGAGTGATTCCGGCCCATGCGCGACATCCTGATCACCCTTATCATCTTCGGCAGCCTGCCGCTGATTCTGCGCAATCCGGTGAACGGCGTGCTGATGTGGGTGTGGATCAGCGTCATGAATCCGCACACGCAGAGCTGGGGCTTCGCCGCCACTTTTCCGTTCGCCTACATCGTCGCCATCGCCACGCTGTTCAGCCTGGCATGCTCGCGCCTGCCCAAGACCTTGCCGGTGTCGCCCATCACCTACGTGCTGATCGTGCTGATCCTGTGGATGAACGTCACCACCCTGTTCGCCATGTTTCCCGAGACCGCCTACGCCCAGTGGAGCAAGGTGATGAAGATCATGCTGATGAGCCTGGTAACCATGATGGTCATACGCACGCGCGACGACGTGCATCGCCTGATGTGGGTGCTGGCCATGTCCTTGGGCTACTACGGCGTCAAGGGCGGCCTGTTCACCATCCGCAGCGGCGGCGTCGACCGCGTGTGGGGGCCGGAAGGCACGTTTATCGGCGATAACAACGAAATCGCACTGGCGCTGATCATGACCATTCCCCTGCTGCGCTACTTGCAATTGCGCAGCGCCGGGCGGTGGCTACGCCTCGGCTTGGGCGCGGCGATGCTGCTCAGCGCGCTGGCGGCGCTCGGCTCGTACTCGCGTGGCGCGCTGCTGGCGATTGCCGCCATGATCGTGGTGATGTGGTCCAAGAGCCGCCACAAATTGGCCGGGGGCCTCATGCTCGCGGTGCTGGTGCCGCTGGCCCTGCTGTTCATGCCGGAGCGCTGGAGCGAGCGCATGGACAGCATCGGCAGCTATCAGGAGGACGAATCGGCAATGGGCCGCATCAACGCTTGGTATATGGCATGGAATCTCGCGAAAGACAGGTTCTTCGGCGGCGGGTTCGACATCGCCGAACCGCGCGCCTTCTTCCTCTACGCGCCCGATCCGCACGACATCCACGCCGCGCACAGCATCTATTTCCAGGCCTTGGGCGAACACGGATTTGTCGGCCTGGGGCTCTACCTGCTGCTGCTCGGCCTGACCTGGCGCTCGGCCGCGTGGATCGCGCGCCACAGTCTGGGCCGGCCTGAACTGGAATGGGCGCAACAGTTGGCCACCATGATCCAGGCGAGCTTCGTCGGATTCGCCGTCGGCGGGGCCTTTCTGAGCCTGCTGTATTTCGACGTCCCCTACTATTTAATGGCCGTCATTATTGCAACCCGGGTGCTGGTCGCCGAACGACAGCATGCCGTCAAGCACGCCGTGCAAGGCGAGCTCGAAAGCCGTCATCCGGCGCTCAAGCAGCCATGAACCGGTGCCTGTCCATACTGGTCTACCACCGCGTACTGGCGCGGCGCGATCCCTTGCAGCCGGCATTGCCCGACACCCGGCTATTCGAACGCCACATGACTTTGCTCAAGCACTGCTTCCACGTCTTGCCCTTGAGCTGCGCCATCGAACGGCTGCGCCAGGGCACCCTTCCGGCGCGCGCCGCCTGCATCACCTTTGATGATGGCTATGCCGACAACGCCAGCTGCGCGCTGCCGATATTGCAACGCCTGGGATTGAGCGCCACCTTCTTCATCGCCAGCGACTACCTCGATGGCGGCCGGATGTGGAACGACGACGTGATCGCCGGCGTGCGCCACGCCCGCCAGCCTGTGCTGCATCTGGACGCGCCGGGCTGCGGCGCGCTTCAGCTGCGCACCCTGCAACAGAAACAGCAGGCGATAGAACAGCTGCAGCAGGCACTCAAATACTTTCCCGCCCAGCAGCGCCAGGCGCTCGCCCGCAGCCTGGCGCCGGACCGGCAAGAGGAATTGATGATGCGCAGCGAAGACGTCCGCGCCTTATTGGCGGCGGGCATGGAAATCGGTGCGCACACCGCCTCCCACCCCATCCTGGCGAGGCAGCCCGATGCCGACGCCTACGCCGACATGCAGCGCGGCAAAGCCGCCCTCGAACACATCACGCAAGCCGCGGTCCACCTGTTCGCCTATCCGAACGGCAAACCGGGCGCCGATTTCGACCAGCGCCATGCCAACATGGCACGCCAACTGGGCTTCCGGGCCGCCGTCACCACCGCGCCCGGCGCCGCCCACGCCGCCAGCGACCTGCTGCAGCTGCCACGCTACACGCCGTGGGAGCAAGACCGGCCGCGCTTTCTGCTGAGGCTACTTGCCAGCCGGCGCCACTGAACGGGCCAGCCACTGCTCCAGCATCATCAGCACCCACACCATGGTGCCGTGATACGCGGGATGCTCGGCGACCAGGGTGCGCATCAGCCGTTCGATGAAGTCCGCGCGTATGATCTGCCGCTTCTTGAGGTCGCTCAAGCTGTCCAGCACCAGTCCCTGCAAGCCCGCATCCCGCTGCAACCAGTGGCCGAACGGCAAGCCGAAGCCGTGCTTTTTCTTGCGCAGGATGGCGGCCGGCAGATAACCTTGCAAGGCCCGCTTGAAAAAGTACCGCAGCCGCGTTCCATTGAGCTTGTCCTTGGGCGACAAGCGCGCCGAAAACGCCAGCATCTCATCGCTCAGGAATGGAAACGCCACATCCACGCCGCCCAGCTCGCACGCCAGGCGCACCTTGCGCAAATCATTGTCCGCCAGCGTGTAGCGCAGGTCGAGCGTCTGCATGCGGTTGATCAGGCTCAGCCCGTCGCTTTGCCAGTAACAGGCGTTCAGTTGCCCGATAGGCGCGCTCTCATCCACGCGGGCCAGGAAATCCGGATGCAGCACCTCGCCGGGGCCGTAGCGCTGCAACAGGTTATACGTTTCCAGCCGGGCCGGCATCGGCATCACCGCCTGCTCGATATAGCTGCGCGCCTTGCGCAGCGGCGCCAGGTTCAGTCCGCCGGCCAAGCCGAACAGCAAGGGCTCCAGCGCCACCTGACGCAGCGCCGACGGCAGTTGTTCATACCGGGACAGCACCGCCTGGTGCGCGTAACGCTCGTTGCCGCCGAACAGCTCGTCGCCGCCATCGCCGCCGAGCAGCCGGGTCACGCCGTCGGTCCGGGCCATGTTGGCGCAATAGTAGGCGGGCACGGCCGACGAATTGCCGAACGGCTGGTCCGACGCGGCCGCGATGCGCGGGATGGCGGCGGCCACATCGCCCGCCGTCACATACAGCTCGTGGTGGTCGGCGCCGAAATGACGGGCGGCGATGCGGGCATAGCGCATCTCATCGTAGCCAGCCACGTCGAAACCGATCGAATACGTGCGCGGCGCGCTGCCGCTGACGCTGGCCAGCATGCCCGCCAGCGTGGAGCTGTCCGTTCCGCCGCTCAGGAATGCGCCGGTCCTGGCGTCGCCGGCCGAGCGTCGCACGGAACTTTCCAGCGTCGCCAGGAATTGCTGCTTGAGCTCACTGAACGGCGTGGCGGCCTGCTCCTGGTATTCGATCTGCCAATAGCAGCCCGTCTCCAGATGGCCGTGCCGGTATTGCAGGTATTCGCCCGGCTGCAGGCGGCGTTGGCCGCGATACACGGTGCGCGGCGCGGGCACGGTGTGGAAATACAGATAGTTGTAGATCGCTTGCGGGTCGAGCGCCGTGAGCGCATGCGGATGTGCCTGCAACGCGGCCGCCGATGAACCGAACACCACTCCCTGCCGCACCTGCTGATAATGCATCGTATGAACACCGCTGCGGTCGATGGCGAGCAAGAGTCGTTCCCCCGCCTCCGCCATCGCGCACAAGGCAAACGGCCCCGACAGCGCGGAACACGCTTGCGCCCCCTTGATCAACCACAGGGCGGCGAAACGCTCGGCGAGATTCTCGGCGCAGCCGTTGAGCAAGGGCCGCCCCCAGACCGTCACCAGCACCCCGCCCGCGCCATGCACGCTGACGCTGTCGGCCGAGGCGGCTACAGCGATGCCTCCACCCCGTTCCGCAGCGATGCGCATTGGGCTGTCGTCAAACCGCGCGAGGGTCTGGCCCATGCCCGCCAACAGCTGCTTAACGCTAGCGCTGTCCGCCGCCGCGTCGGTGGCGATATAACCGCACAGGCCGCTCATACCAGCACCTCCAATGGCAACGGATGGCTCAAAAAGGCGGTCGGGCTGGCCGTCAAGCCATAAGCGCCGGACTGGAACACGACCACCAAATCGCCGGCCTCGGCGCGTGGCAATTCCATGCGATCGGCCAGCAGGTCCAGCGGCGTGCACAATGGGCCGACCACGGAAACCGTCTCGCTCGCCGCCGCATGCATGCGGTTGCCGATAGCAACCGGAAAATTCTTGCGGATCACCTGGCCGAAATTCCCGGACGCCGCCAGATGCTGATGCAGGCCGCCATCGGTCACCAGGAAAGTCTGTCCGTGCGAACGCTTGCGTTCCAGCACGCGACAGACGTAGACGCCGCCCTCGGCCACCAAGTAGCGTCCCAGTTCCAGGACCAGGTCGGTTTCCGGCGCAGCCTGCCGCAGCAAGTGCAACGATTGATCCAGCTCGCCGGCGACCGCCGCCAGGTCCAGCGCCCGCTCGCCCGGAAAATATGGCACGCCAAAGCCGCCGCCGATGTTCAGCATGCGCAGCGGCGCGCGCGCGTGGCTGCCCAGCCGCAAGCCCAGTTCGACGCTGAGCCGCTGCGCCTCGCAGATCGCCGCGGCCGACAGATTCTGCGAGCCGCAAAATATATGGAAGCCGTGAAAGTCCAGTCCCAACCGTTCCATCCGCTGCAACATCGCCGGCACCCGCTCCGCATCGACGCCGAAGGGACGAGGGCCGCCACCCATCTTCATGCCCGCCAGCTTCAATTCGAAATCAGGATTAACCCGCACCGCCACGCGCGGCGTCATGCCCAGTTCGGCGCCAACACAGGCGGCGCGTTCCATTTCGCGCTCGGACTCCAGATGCAGCAGCACCCCGGCAGCCACCGCGCAGCGCAGTTCCTCGTCGCGCTTGCCGGGTCCGGCGAAGCTGACGCGGCCGGGAGCCATGCCGGCATCCAGCGCGATTTTCATCTCGCCGCCCGAAGCGACATCGAAGCCGTCGACCAGCCCCGCCATCAGCTGCACCACGGCTGGCATCGGATTGGCCTTCAGTGCGTAGTGCAGGCGCACGCCTTCCGGCAGCGTCCGCCGGAGCTGGGCGACGCGGGAGATAATATGGCTGCGCTCGTAAGCATAAAACGGCGTGCGTCCCACTCGCTCCGCCAAACGGGTCAACTCGATGCCGCCCAACAGCAGCACATCGTCCAGCGTTGGGAACTGGCTAGGCTGCGCGTGGCGCGGCAGCTCGGCAACGGCCGTCACGACGCGCACCGTGCGCCGGCCAGTTGGTCGGCCAGCAGCTTGCGGTCGATCTTGCCGTTGGGGTTGCGCGGCAACGGCCCGCTGCGGATATCGATAACCGACGGCACCATGTACGCGGGCAAAGCCTGGCGGCAAGCCGTCAGCAGCGCTTCGCCGTCGATGGCGCCCTGCGGCATGGAGGCGGCCACCAGCGTGATCGCCTGCCCCAGCGTCTCGTGCGGCACGCCGATAGCGGCAGCCTCGGCCACCATGCCGGTGGCATACGCCACCTCTTCCACTTCCGTCGGACTGACGCGATAGCCCGAGGTCTTGATCATATCGTCGCTGCGGCCGATGAAATACAGATATCCCTCGTCGTCGCAACGCACGGTGTCGCCAGACCACACGGCCAGTTCCGGCACGGGCAGCCCGCCCAGCCGGTCGGGCAGCGGACGGAAGCGCTCGGCGGTGCGCTGCGCATCGTTCCAGTAGCCCATCGCCACCAGCGCGCCGCGATGCACCAGTTCGCCCGGCTCGTTCGGCCCGCACGGGGTGCCGTCGCCGCGCAGCACCAGCACTTCGGCATTCGGAATCGCCTTACCGATCGAATCGGGCCGCCGGTCCAGCTGCTCCGGCGCCAGGAAGGTCGAACGGAACGCCTCAGTCAGGCCGTACATCAGGTAAATCTGGGTGTATGGCAGCAGCTTGCGCAGCTTCGCCAGCGTATGGCGCTGCATCGCCCCGCCCGAATTGGTGATGTAGCGCAGCCGCTGCGCGTGGCGCCAGTCCAGCTCCGCCAATTGCATCCACAGCGGCGGCACGGCGGCCAGCCCGGTGATGCGCTCGTGCTGGACGGCTTCGATGATATCGCGCTGCAAGAGATGATTCAGTAGCACCGCGCAGGCGCCGACCGCAAACGCCGTGGTGAGCTGGCTCAGGCCGTAGTCGAAACTCAACGGCAGCACGCACAGGATGCGGTCCTCCGGCGTATTCCCCAGGTAAGACGAGACACTCAGCGCGCCCGCCACCAGGTTGCGATGCGACAGCACCACTCCTTTCGGCCTGCCGGTGCTGCCCGAGGTGTACAGGATGGCGGCGACGTCGCTGTCGATGCAGGCATGAAGCGACGTTTGCGGCGCATCACGCATGCACTCGCGCCAGGACAACAATTGCAGGCCGTCCAAGGCCGGCAAGCCTTCCATGGAGCCAACGATGATCACCTTCCGCAACCCCGCACAGTTGGCCAGCGCGGTCGCCAGCAGGTTGTACCGTTCGCGCGTGGTGACCAGGATGCGCACATCGCAGTCGCCCAGGATGTGCGCCACCTGCTCGGGCTTCAGCACCGGATTCACCGGCACGAACACCGCGCCCGCTGCGGCCGCGCCGAACATGGCCACCACCGCTTCCTCGCGCTTCTCCATGAATACCGCCAGCCGCTCGCTGCGCCCGAGCCCGTGATGCACCCACGCGGCCGCGCACAGCCGCACCATCTGCGCCAGCGCCACGTAGTTCAGCCCGACGCCCTGGTACGACAAGGCCTGCCGCTGCGGCTCGCGCTGCGCGGATTGAAAAATTAACTGGTGAACTAACTGCGTCATGGCGGGATCCTATCGAGAGGCAGCCTCTATGATTGAGATAAATCGGCCCGCCGTTCTTGATGTGGCTCAAGCATGGTGTCCGCTTGTGCTGGCGCAAACCTGCGGCCGTGCGGACGGCGTCTAATTTGAGTTCCGCTCACCTTGAGGCCCGCCGCGATGACCACTGGCCTGCGCCATACCTACCTGCAACTGGGCTGGTTCAATGCCATCCTGTACTGGCTCGGCCATGTGCTGGCGGCCGCCAGCGCGGGCACCTGGGCGCTGCACCGCTACCAGTTCGTGGCCCAGTACGTCGGCGACACAACGCTGTGCGCGGCGCGCGGACAGGACATCCACATCCGCGAACACGCCCCCGCCGACGGCATGCCGGATGGCTATCCCCGCCCCGAACAAGTGGTCCGGCAGCGCTTCGCGCAGGGCGCTTGCAGCCTGACAGCCTGGCGCAACGAGCGGCTGGCGGGCTTTCTGTGGCTGATACCCGACGCCTACCTCGAGGATGAAGTGCGGGTGCGCTACCGCCTGGCCAGCTCGCGCGCCTCGTGGGATTTCGACGTCTGGGTCCGGCCGGAGGAGCGGCTGGGCTGGGTCTTCCCCAAGCTGTGGGAGGCCGCCCGGCGCCATTTGCGCCTGCGCGGCGTGCGCTGGACTTGCAGCCGCATCTCCGCTTTCAACCCCGCCTCGCTGCGGGCCCATGCGCGCATCGGCGTAGTCGGCCTGGGCAGCGCCATCTTCCTGCGCTGCGGCAGCTGGCAATGGATGTGCGCCACGCTGGCGCCCTACTTCCACCTGTCGCGCCGGCCATCCAGCTTCCCGCAGCTGACGTTCGACACCAGCACCCTACCCGAAGCCGTCCCCAAGGAGCCCCCATGCCTGTCTTAGATCAAGTCTGCCTAGCCTTGCGCAACACACTGGGACTGGGAAATATCCAGCTCAAGCCGGAAACGGCCTTGCTGGGCAGCGTGCCCGAACTCGATTCGATGGCGGTGGTCCATCTGATCGCCGATCTGGAACAACGCTTCTCCATCCACGTCCACGACGACGAGATCAGCGCCAGCCATTTCGCCACGATCGGCACACTGACCTCATTCGTGCAGGGGAAACTGACGTGAGCGGCTATGCGCAGCGCAGCCACGCCCTGCCGTTCTTCCTGCCGGCGGACCTTGGCGACCGCTTCTGTCTGTACTACCCGCCGCATCCCGGCGTACGGGTGCGCGGCTCGGTCTTGTACGTGCACCCATTCGCCGAGGAGCTCAACAAGAGCCGGCGCATGGCGGCGCTGCAATCCCGGGCCTACGCCGCCGCCGGCTACGGTGTGCTGCAAATGGATCTGTACGGATGCGGCGACAGCAGCGGCGAGTTCTCCGAGGCCCGCTGGGACTTGTGGTTGTCCGACCTGGCGTTGGGCTGGCGCTGGCTGGCCAAGAACTCCCCTGGACCCGCCCACCTGTGGGGCCTGCGGCTTGGCGCCTTGCTGGCCTTGCGGTTTGCCGAACAGGCGCAGCCGGCGCCGGCGGCTCTGGTGTTGTGGCAGCCGGTGATCAGCGGTCGCCCCCATCTGCGCCAATTCATGCGCCTGCAGACAGCGGCCCGCCTGTTCGGCGCCACGCAAGCCACCAACGCCAACGAAGCGGGCGGCTACACGCTGGCGCCCGAGTTGGTGGAGGCGATCAACGCGGCGGAAGCCGGACGCCGGCCACACTGCCCGGTGCAGTGGCTGGAGCTGTCCGCGCCGCAGCAACCGGCAACCTTGCAGCCGGCGTCCGCCCTGCTGCTGGAACGCTGGGAACGCGCGGGCGCCCACATCGACGCCTTCCCGCTCGAAGGCGAGCCCTTCTGGTCCACGCCGGAGATCGCCGAAGTCCCGGCGCTGATCGGTGCGACACTGGCCGCCATGCCCAGAGGGCCGTCATGACCGGACAACGCCGCGCCCTGTGTTTCGCTTGCCGCGACTGCCGGCTGATCGGCATCGTCGACCTGCCGGAGCGCCCGCGCCAGCGCGGCGTGCTGATCGTCACGGGCGGGCCGCAGTACCGCATCGGCAGCCACCGCCACTTCGTCCTGCTGGCGCGGCAACTGGCCGCCGCCGGCATCCCGGTCATGCGCTTCGACTACCGCGGCATGGGCGACAGCGAGGGCGAGCAACGCAACTTCGAACAGCTCGACGACGACCTGGACGCCGCCATCGCCGAATTCTTCAACGCGCTGCCGGCGATGAAGGAATTGGTGCTGTGGGGCCTGTGTGACGGCGCCACCGCCGCCGCCTGGCACGCGGCGCGCGATCCGCGCATCGCCGGTCTGGTCATGCTCAATCCCTGGGTGCGCACGGAACAAGGCCATGCCAACGCCACGCTGCGCCACTACTACCTGCAGCGCCTGCTCGACCGCGACTTCTGGCGCAAGCTCGGCGGCGGCGCCCTGCGGATCGGCGCCATTCTGCGTTCCTTCATCGCCTTGGCCACAGCCGCGAGGCGGGCAAGCGACGAAGCCGGGGGCCTGTCCCTGCCCCAGCGGCTCTACCGCGCCCTGCACCAATTCCGCGGACACACGCTCATCGTGCTCAGCGGCGCGGACCTGGGCGCGCGGGAATTCTCCGCGCTGCCCGACCATCAACCGCACTGGCGGCAGCTGCTGGACGAGCCGCGCATGCAGCTGGTCCACGTCCCCGAGGCCAACCACACCTTCTCCAGCCGCGCCTGGCGCGCGGACGTCGCCGCCGCCTGCACCGATTGGATGGCGTCATGGTGAAGCGCGTCCTGATGATCGCCTATCACTACCCGCCGCTCAGTGGCGGCAGCGGCATCCACCGCACGCATGCCTTCGCCCACCATTTGCCCGAGCACGGCTGGCAGCCGCTGGTGTTGACGGTCCACCCGCGCGCCTACGAAGACCTCGGCGCCGACCACCGCGACGCCACCATTCCGGTACACCGCAGCTTCGCACTGGACAGTTCCCGCCACCTCGCGCTGCGCGGCCGCTATCCCGATCTGCTGGCCCAGCCGGACCGCTGGATATCGTGGTGGCTGGGCGCCGTCCCGGCCGGCCTGCGGCTGATCCGCAAACACCGGCCGGACGCCATCTGGTCCAGCTACCCGATCGCCACCGCCCACCTGATCGCGCTCAGCCTGCACCGCCTGACCGGCATCCCGTGGATCGCCGACCAGCGCGATCCGATGGTCGACACCGGCTACCCGCCGGATCCGCGCCGCCGGCGCATCCACGGCTGGATCGAGCGGCAATCCGTCCGCCACGCCGCCGCCGTGGTCTGCACCACGCCAAGCTCCCTGCGCAGCCTGGCCCAGCGCCACCCGCTGGCCGGCGACCGCCAACTGGCCCTGATCCCCAACGGCTATGACGAAGCTGTCTTCACATCCGCGAAGTCCGATGACCGGAGCGCCACATCCAGGCCCTTCACGCTGCTGCACAGCGGCGTCATCTATCCATCGGAACGCGACCCCGGGCCCTTGTTTGCCGCGCTGGACAAGCTGCTGTCCGAACACCGCATCGGCCCGGACAACTTCCGCCTGCGGCTGCGCGCCAGCGCCCACGACGACCACCTGCGCATGCTGATGCAACGCCATCCCGGCCTGGACAACATCATCGAACTGGCTCCCGCGCTGCCCTACCATGAAGCCGTGGCCGAGATGCTCGGCGCCGACGGCCTGTTGCTGCTCCAGGCCGCAAACTGCAACAGCCAGATCCCAGCCAAGCTCTACGAATACCTACGCGCCCGCCGCCCGCTGCTGGCATTGACCGACGCCGCCGGCGACACCGCGGCCACCCTGCGCGCCGCCGGCATCGACACCATCGGCCAGCTCGATAGTCCGGCCGACATCGCCGCCGCCCTGCTGCGCTTTCTGCACCTGTGCCGCGCATGGCAGGCGCCGCTGGCCTCGCAAAAGATCATCACCAGCCACTCGCGCGCCGCCCGCACCCAGGAGCTGGCCGCGCTGCTGGACCGCACCGTCAAAAAGGAAACAACATGAAAAACCCCACACGCATGGTCGCCCCGCTAATACTGATGATCGCCGCCGGCGCCGCCACCGGCGAGCCCTGCGACAGCTACGTCAAGCACGACCCCGGCGGCGACTACACCAATCCCACCGACCGCGAAGGCCTGACCGTGGTCGAGCAATACCATTTCACGCCCGAGGTGGAGCGCCTGGTGCGCGGTTCCTCCGGCTCGCTGGGAGCCGACATCGGCTACACGCTGGAGCATTTCCCCAACCACCACCGCGCCCTGGCGGCGATGAGCAAGCTTGCCTTGCGCGAAAAAAATCACAAACCCTATGGCGCCCACTACTCGATCGACTGCTACTTCGACCGCGCGCTGCGTTTCCGGCCGGACGACGCGCGCGTCCACGCCCTGTTCGGCGGCTACCTGCTGGGGCTGGGCCAATCCGACGCGGCGCTGGAGCAATTGAAGGAAGCAGTCCGGCTGGAACCGGGCAACGCCACCACCCATTACAACCTCGGCCTGCTCTACCTCAAGCGCAAAGACTACGAACAGGCCCGCGCCAGCGCCCACACGGCCTACGGACTGGGCTTCCCCTTGCCGGGACTGAAGAACCAGCTGAGCGCCGCCGGCCAATGGCACGAAGGCGACTAGCCCTCATTTCAAGCCATGGTGATTCATCAGGTCGTACAGCGTCGGCCGGCTCACGCCCAGCAATTCCGCCGCCTTGACGATATTGCCGTCGACCCGCGCCAGCGCCTGCACCATCACCCGATACTCGGCCGCCTCGCGCGCCTGACGCAGGTTGACGCTGGGCTCCACGATGGAACTGTCCGGCAAGCCCAGGTCCAGCGGCGTGATCTGCGGGCCGTCGGCCATGATGACGGCCCGGCGTATGCAGTTCTCCATCTCGCGCACATTGCCCGGCCAGGGATAGGCTTCGATCGCCGCCAGCGCCTCGGGACTAAAATGCAGCGCCGAGCGCGACTCGCTGGCGCAAAACTTGTTCTTGAAATGATGGGCAAGCAAAGCGCAGTCGCCCACGCGTTCGCGCAACGGCGGAATCGACAGCACGATTTCACTAAGCCGGTAGAACAAGTCCTCACGGAAGCGTCCTGCCTCGGACAAGGCCTTCAAATTCTGATGCGTGGCGCAGACGATGCGCACGTCGATGCTGATCTCGCTGCGCCCGCCGACCCGCTCGATCACCCGCTCCTGCAGGAAGCGCAGCAACTTGGCCTGCAAGGGCAAGGCCAGGTCGCCGACCTCGTCTAAAAAGAAAGTGCCGCCGTGCGCCAGTTCCAGCTTGCCGAGCGTCTGCCGCTGGGCGCCGGTGAAGGCGCCCTTCTCGTAGCCGAACAACTCGCTCTCCAGCAGATGCTCGGGAATGGCCGCGCAATTGATGGCGACAAAGCGCTTGTCCTGGCGCGTGCTCAGGCGATGCAAACCGCGCGCGACCAGCTCCTTGCCGCTGCCCGAATCGCCCAGCAGCATCACCGACGCCGACGACGGCGCCACCCGCTCCACGCTGCGGCACACCTTCAGCATGCCGGGATCGCGGCTGATGATGCCGGCCAGCGGCGAATCCGACTGGATCTGCAGCATGCGCCGGTTTTCCTGCTGCATCGCATGCAGGTAAAAGGCGCGCGCCACGACCAGCGCCAGCGTGTCGGCGTCCAGCGGTTTCTGGTGGAAATCGTAAGCGCCCATCGCGATGGCCTTGAGCGCATGCTCACGCGCCTGGTTGCCGGACAGGACGATGACCTTGGTGTCCGGCGCAGCCGCCAGGATCTGCTGCAGCAAAGCCAGCCCTTCGCTGGCGCCGTCCGGATCGGGCGGCAAGCCCAGGTCCATGGTCGCCACCGCCGGCTGGTGGCGTCGCAGCTGCGCCATCGCCGATTCGCGGTCGTCCGCCACCACCACCTCGTAGGCGTCCAGGCTCCAGCGCAGCTGCTTCTGCAAGCCCTGGTCGTCCTCCACCACCAGCAATTTATTCTTGGCCATGTCTGTCCTCCCTCGATCAGGCCGCCTCCGCGTGCAAGGGCAGCACCAGACGGAACGTCGTCCCCTGCGACGGCGCGCTGCTCACCTCCAGCCGGCCGCCGATCTCCCGCGCGTATTCGCGGCTTTCGAACACGCCGATGCCCATGCCGGCGCTCTTGGTCGATTCGAACGGCTGAAACAGCCGCTCGCGGATGAATTGCTCGCTCATGCCGTGCCCTGTGTCGCTCAGCTCGATCACCGCGGCGGCGTCGCGGCGCAGCAGCCGCAAGGCGACCCGGCCTCCGCGCGGCGTCGCCTCCACCGCGTTCTGGATCAGGTGGCCGATCACCCGTTCCAGCCGCTGCCGGTTCGCCAGCACCACCAGGCCCGGTTCGCACGACTCCAGCACCGGCCGCGGTTCCAGCTGCGCGCAGGCGCGCACCAGCTGCGCCAGCAACGGTTCCAGCGGCAGCGGCACGGACAGCTCGGCCACCTCGTCGCGCCGCAACTTGAGCAGCAGCGAGCGCATCTTGCCCAACGTATGGGCCAGCGTCTCCAGCATGTCTTCCTGAAACGCCGGGTTGGCCTTGTGCCGTTCCGCGTTGGTCAGCAACAGCGACAGCTGCGACACCAGGTTCTTCAAGTCATGCACGACGAACGTCGACATCCGGTTGAACGACTCGAACTGCCGCGCCACCGCCAGGCTGTGCGCGGACTCCTGATGCGCCAGATAGCTGGCGGCCTGCCGCCCCGCGATCTTGAGCACATCGCACACCTCCCAGTTCAGCACCAGCCTCGCGCGCGGCGGCGCCAGGCAGATGAAACCGAACAGGCTGCGCTCCAGCATCAGCGGCACCACCAACCGCACGCCCTGGTCCTCGGCCAGCCAGGCCGGCAGCCCCAGCCGCCCGTAGCGCTGCGGATCGGCGCGCCACTCGGGCAGATCGACCACCCAGCCGCGCTGCGCCAGGAACCCGCACAAGGCGCCATCGGCCGGCTCAACCGCCGTCTGCAACGGCATATTCCAGCGCGCCACGGCCTGGAAATCGGTGCCGTCGCGACGCAGCCACAGCAGCCCGGCCGGGCTTTCCACCAGCTCCGCCACTGCCTGTATCGCCCGCTGCGGCAGCGTCGCGCTATCCTCGGCCAGCGCGTGCGTGAGACGCTGCCACTCCTGCCGATAATCGTAGCGCCCCTGATAGAAGTGCTTGCTGATGAAGACCTTCAGCCGCGAGCGCACGGTGCCGGAAAACAGCAGGCCCGACAACAACAAGGCCGCGCCGGACAGGCAAGCCAGCTGCATCAGCGTCCCCCATACGCCGCCGATGTAGCGCAGATACCAGGCGCTGGCGGCCATCGCCAGCAGGTAGGAAGCCGATCCCAGCAACGCCGCCGACCGGAACATGATCTGCCGCGACAGCGACAGCCCCGCAGTCCACACCGGATTGCGCGCCACGGCCAACGCCAGCAAGGGCACGCTCAGCGCATTGACGACGCCGCGTGCGGCCCAGATTTCCTGGTTGACGCGGCGGAACAGCAAGGCTTCGCTGTACAGATAAAAATCATAGGCAAACAAGGCGCCGATGCCCAGGCAGGCAAACTTGATACCCCAGCGGGAGGCCTGCGGCGTGCCGCGATACAGATGCTCGACCAGCAGCATCCCCAACACCGACAGGCCCAACCGCACGATGATGGCCGCCAACGGCCGCTGTTGGGCCGCCGTCAAACAGCTCAGCAGCGCCAGGCCGGCGGCCGCCGCCAGCCAGCCACGGCGGCGCGCACCTCCGGCCAGCACCACAAGCAACGCCAGCCAGGCGCCCGTGCGTGCCGCCTCCAGCGCATCCATGGCCAGCAGCAAGCCGGCGCGCCAGGCCGATCCGGCTGCAACCAGCGCCGCCCAGGCCGACGTCGCCACGCACGCCGCCCCAAACGCCCCGGCATGCCCGCGCGCCCGCCAACCGCCGCGCAGCAACAACGCCGCCAGCGCCGCGAACGCCAGTGCCGCCAGCCCGTAGCTGATGCCAGCCACCAGCGTCCAGGCCATCAACGCCCGCCTTTTCCAAACAACACCACTTGCACCGTGTCGACCAGGATCAGCAGATCGAGGAACAGGCTGTTGTTCTTCACGTAGTACAAATCGTATTGCAGCTTGCGCTGCGCATCGTCGACCGACGCGCCGTAGCGGTAGCGCACCTGCGCCAGCCCGGTGATGCCCGGCTTGATACTGTGCCGCACGTTGTAATAGGCGATCTGGCCGCACAGCTGGTCGACAAAATACGCGCGCTCCGGACGCGGCCCGACAAAGCTCATCTCGCCCTTGAACACATTGAGCATCTGCGGCAACTCGTCGATGCGCAGCTTGCGTATCCAGTGGCCGACGGCGGTCACGCGCGGGTCGTCCAGCGCCGCCCATTTCGGCTTGCCGTCCTGCTCGGCGTCCAAGCGCATGCTGCGGAACTTCAGCACCTTGAAGCGGCGGTTGTCGCGCCCCACCCGCTCCTGCTGATAGAACACCGGGCCGCCATCCTCGATGCGGATCGCCAGCGCCGTCAACAGCATCAGCGGCAGGGCCGCCACGCAGATCGCGCCGCTGGCCACCAGGTCGAAGGCGCGCTTGACGGCCGCCCGCAGCAAGCTCTGGTCGAAGCCGCCGCCAAAAATCAGATAGCTCGGCTGCAGCGAATCCACGCGGATCTGGCAGGCCTCGCGCTCGAAGAAGGTGGCGGCGTCGGTCACCTGCACGCCGCCCAGCGCGCATTCGAGCAGCTGCCTCACGGGAAACGCGCCATTGCGCCGGTCGCCGACCGACACGACGATTTCGTCGACCGCGTAACGCCGCGCCAGCGACAGCAGCGACAGGTCCGCCGGCAGCAGCATCGTGGCCGGCACGCAGGACACCTCGCCGGACACCGGCACAAAGCCCACCACCTTGAACGCATGAAAACCGACACTGCTGGCGCCCAACTCCAGGCACTCGCGCGCCGTGGCGCCGTCGCCGATGACGATCAACCGCTGCTCCATCATGCTCGACTGGGCCGACGTGAACACCACCAGCCGCGCCAGCAGCACCGCCGCCCCGCCCAGCACGAACACCACGCTGCCCACCCGCCCGAACGGCAGGCCGGGTATCATGCTCGACAACAAATTCACCAGGCAAAAGCCCAGCACGAACGACGGCAGGATGCGCAGCAAGGTGTTCTTGATGTCCTCCCGCGACTGGTTATGCTGGTACATGCCCAGCGTGCCCATGCTCAGCACCATCACCAGCGCGAACGCCAGCGCCGGCAGGTACAGCTGGTCGGCGCCGACGTGCCGGCCCTTGAGCCACAAGGGCGCGCTGGCCACGGCCGCCGTCAATAGCACAAGCAGCTCCAGCAGCAATAGCATGAAGCCCATCTTCGACACATAATGGTGGAATATCCTGATCACGATCCGCTCCCCGACACCAAACGGCGGTGTAGTTCCGATCATCGCCAACACCCAGCAGCTGCGTCTTGAGCGGCCACAATCGGCTGGCCGGTTCAGGCCCGAAATCGCGGAAATCAGACGGATATGACGCGTTCATGACAAATGGTCTATAGTCATGGTTCCTTACCGCATTCAAACGTAATCATGAAATTTGATGTTGCAATTGTCGGCAGCGGACTGGCCGGCCTGTCGGTCGCCCTCCACCTGGCCGAAACGCGCACAGTCGCGATCATTTCCAAGCGTGCCCTGAAGGACGGCGCCAGCAACTGGGCCCAGGGCGGCATCGCCGCCGTGCTCGATTCGGGCGACAGCCACACCCAGCACATCGACGACACCCTGGTCGCCGGCGGCGGCCTGTGCGACGAGGGCGCCACGCGCTACATCGTCGAGCACGGCCGCGAGGCGATCGAATGGCTGATTGAACAAGGCGTGCCATTCACCCGCGACGACACGGCCGAACTGGGCTTCCACCTGACCCGCGAAGGCGGCCACAGCCAGCGTCGCATCATCCACGCGGCCGACGCCACCGGCCACGCGGTGCAGGTGACGCTGGAGGAAAAAGTCCGCGCCCATCCGAACATCACCTTGTTCGAACACCATTGCGCGATCGACCTGATCACCTCCGACAAGCTGCATCCTGTCAAAAAAGGCAACGCCCAGCCCAAGTGCTACGGCCTCTACGTGCAGGACGAGAAGACCGGCCAGGTGCTGACCTTCGCCGCCGAGCACACCGTGATGGCCACCGGCGGCGCCGGCAAAGTCTACCTGTACACCACCAATCCCGACACCGCCAGCGGCGATGGCATCGCCATGGCCTGGCGCGCCGGCTGCCGCGTGTCGAACATGGAATTCATCCAGTTCCACCCGACCTGCCTGTACCACCCCTACGCCAAGTCCTTCCTGATCACCGAGGCGATCCGCGGCGAAGGCGGCCTGCTCAAGCTGCCGCCCGAGGCTGGCGCCGCAGCCGGCACCCGCTTCATGCTGGCCCACGACGAGCGCGCCGAACTGGCGCCGCGCGACGTGGTGGCGCGCGCCATCGACTTCGAGATCAAGAAACGCGGCCTCGACTACGTGCACCTGGACATCAGCCACAAGCCGGCCGAGTTCCTGATCGAGCACTTCCCGACCATCTACGCGCGCTGCCTGGAACTGGGCATCGACATCACCAAGCAGCCGATCCCGATCGTGCCGGCCGCGCACTACACCTGCGGCGGCGTGGTCACCGACCTGCAAGGCCGCACCGACCTGCCCGGCCTGTACGCGGTCGGCGAGACCGCCTGCACCGGCCTGCACGGCGCCAACCGCCTGGCCAGCAACTCGCTGCTCGAATGCGTGGTGATCGGCCGCGCCTGCGCCACCGACATCGCCGCCAAGGAAAAAGGCGAAGTGCCCTACCTGCCGGACTGGGACGAAAGCCGCGTCACCGACGCCGACGAGGAAGTGGTCATCGCCCACAACTGGGACGAGCTGCGCCGCTTCATGTGGAACTACGTCGGCATCGTGCGCACCACCAAGCGGCTTGAGCGCGCCCAGCACCGCATCGCGCTGCTGAAGGAAGAGATCGACGAGTACTACCAGAACTTCCGCATCACGCACGACCTGCTGGAGCTGCGCAACCTGGTCGACGTGGCCAACCTGATCGTCAACAGCGCCCTGCAGCGCCACGAAAGCCGAGGCCTGCACTTCAGCCGCGACTATCCGGAGACGCTGCCGAAAGCGCTGCCGAGCATCCTGACGCCGTCCCGCCGCAAATGACGATCACCGTGCGCGCCGCCCAGCCTGGCGACATCCCCGCGATGGAGGCGCTGATCGCGCGCTCGGGGATCGAATTGAGCAATGGCTTCTACACCGAGGCGCAAGCCGAGGCCATCACCCGCCATGTCTTCGGCGTGGATACCCAGCTGGTCGCGGACCAGACTTATTTTGTGATTGAGAAGCATGGAGAGTTGGTGGCTTGCGGCGGCTGGAGCAAGCGCAGCACGCTGTTCGGCGCCGACCGCGCCAAGCAAGGCGCCGATCCGCTGCTCGATCCGGCCACGGAGGCGGCGCGCATCCGCGCCTTCTTCGTCGACCCGTCTGCGGCCCGCCAGGGCCTGGGCCGCTTGCTGCTGACCCATTGCAGCGACGCGGCGGCGGCCGGCGGTTTCCATACGCTGGAACTGGCCGCCACCATGCCGGGCGTGCCCCTGTACCTGGCATGCGGCTTTACGCTGGGGGAACGTTTTGAAATTACCCTACCCGGCGACATCAAAGTGCCGCTGGCAAAGATGCGCAAGAGCATAGCCCCCTAGCACCGGCCAGCGGCACCGGCTGGATTAAGCCGATTTCTTGCGGCGAGCCATGTAGCCCAGCAGGCCCAGGCCGGCCAGCATCATGCCGTAGGTGGTTGGTTCAGGCACCGGTGGCGAGACCGAACCGAAGCCGTCCAGGTAGGCATAGCCGGTGTGGCCGGTCGGTTCGCAGTCGGCCGCCAGCAGCGACAGCGTGAAGCTGTGGCCGGACAGGGACTGGTCGATGGTCAATTTTTCAACCTGCCAGGTCGGGGTGTAGAACAGATCGCCCGAGCTGGAGAAACGGTTATCCACGCCGGCGCCGGTGAAGCCGGCGTTGTAGGTGCGATTGATCAGCAACTGGCCGGTGGTGTCGTCGGTCAAAGTCAGCATCATCAGCGCCGATTCGTCTTCCACATGGCCGCCGTTTTGCAGCACAGCTTTCCAGGCGAAATAGATGTTCGCGTCGGTGTAGTTGCTGACCTTCTGGCTGACAACCGTCGCCAGGCCGCCATTGGTGGTATCTTCCGCGCGGTACGCGTAGTTACCGCTGTACACGGTCGAGCCCAGCAGCGCACCCAGGTTCGGATCGACGTAGCTGCTATCGATCACCGCGCCGCGCGTGCCGTTGTCCTGATTCAGGCTGCCGCCCGGCAGGAATTGCGCAGGCAGCATGCCGGCGTTGTCGATGGAGGAACGATCGCCGCCGCCGATGGTCCAGCCGGCGGTGGTGCCGGCCTCGAAGTTACCGTTGACGAAACCACCCGCATGCGCCAAACCAGCCAGACCCAACGCCACAACACCCGCCAAGAATTGCAATTTCATCTAATTCGCTCCTGTAGTTAGTAGTAAAAAAATAACAGGAGCGATTATATATTATATTTAAGTCATTCTTAATAAATAATACTTGTTAAATTAGATGAATTTTTTTCACACCAGCCTTAACCGACGATACGCAGCGAGTAATCCGTGGCGTGCACGTCCTTGGTCAGGCTGCCGATGGAGATGCGGTCCACGCCGGTTTCCGCGATGGCGCGCACGGTATCGAAGTTGATGCCGCCGGACGCTTCCAGCAAGGCGCGGCCGGCATTGAGCCGCACCGCCTCGCGCATCATGTCGAGGCTGAAGTTATCCAGCAGGATGGACGCGGCGTCCGCCGCCAGTGCCTCTTCCAGCTCGGCGATGCTTTCCACCTCGACCTGGATCGTCACGCCCTTTTCCAGACGCTTGGCCGCCATCACAGCAGCGGTGATGCCGCCGGCCGCCGCGATATGGTTTTCCTTGATCAGGATGCCGTCGTACAGCGCCAGGCGCTGGTTCTGTCCGCCGCCCACGCGCACCGCGTACTTCTGCGCCAGGCGCAGGCCGGGCATGGTCTTGCGGGTGTCGAGGATGGCGGCGCGGGTGCCGGCGATCACGTCGACATACTTGCGGGTCGCGGTCGCGACGCCCGACAGCAGCTGCAGGAAATTGAGCGCCGCGCGTTCCGCCGTCAGCAGTGCGCGCGCCGGCCCCTGGATCGTACAGACCAGGCTGTCGGCCTTCATCAGGTCGCCCTCGGCATATTGCCAGTCGATCTCGATGCCGGCCTGCATGCAGTTCATGATGCCTTCGAACCACGGCGCGCCGCACAGCACCGCGTCCTCGCGCACGATCACGCGCGCGGTGGCGCGGCCGCCATCGGGCACCAGCAAGCCGGTCAGGTCGCCGCTGCCCACGTCTTCCAGCAGGGCCGCCAGCAGGTTGCCTTCAAAGGCCGACTTCAGCGCGTCGTCGAAAGGCGCAAAGGTGTTGACTAAAGTACTCATGCCGGACCGATTCCCGAAAACAGTTTAGCTTCTTTTGCCAGGTCAGCGCCGGGCTGCACCTTGGCCTTCTTGGCGGCCGCGAAATCCAGCATGCGGTTGATGGACGTCACCGCCTGCTTGCCGATTTCCGGATCGACGTGGATCTCGTTGGCGCCGTCCATGTTCTCCAGCACGTCGGCCAGGTTCTGCAGGCCGTTCATCGCCATCCACGGGCAATGCGCGCAGCTCTTGCAGCTGGCGCTGTTGCCGGCGGTCGGCGCTTCGATGAAACGCTTGCCCGGCGCGGCGGCGCGCATCTTGTGCAGGATGCCGTTGTCGGTCGCGACGATGAAGGTATCGGCGTCCGACTCCACGGCGGCGTTGATGATCTGCGTGGTCGAGCCAACCACGTCCGCCAGCGCCACCACATTGGCCGGCGATTCAGGGTGCACCAGCACCTTGGCGTTCGGATACTCGGCCTTCAGCAGATCGAGCTCGATGCCCTTGAACTCGTCGTGCACCAGGCAGGAGCCCTGCCACAGCAGCATGTCGGCGCCGGTCTGCTTCTGGATGTAGGAGCCCAGGTGCTTGTCCGGCGCCCACAGGATTTTCTTGCCCTGCTCGTGCAGGTGCTTGACGATGTCCAGGCCGATCGACGAGGTCACCATCCAGTCGGCGCGCGCCTTGACGGCGGCGCTGGTGTTGGCGTACACCACCACCGTGCGGTCGGGATGGGCGTCGCAGAAGGCCGTGAATTCATCGGCCGGGCAGCCCAGGTCCAGCGAACAGGTCGCGTCCAGGTCCGGCATCAGGATGCGCTTTTCGGGGCTGAGGATCTTGGCGGTCTCGCCCATGAAACGCACGCCGGCCACCACCAGCGTCTTGGCCGGATGGTCGCGGCCGAAGCGCGCCATCTCCAGCGAATCGGACACGCAGCCGCCGGTTTCCTCGGCCAGGTCTTGCAGGTCGGCGTCGACGTAGTAGTGGGAAACGAGCACCGCCTCCTTTTCCTTCAGCAGGCGCTTGATGCGCTCCTTGAGGGCGGTGCGTTGCTCGGGGGATGGCGTGGCTGGCGTGCGCGCCCAGGCGTGGGCGGTGCAGCTGGCTCCGTCTTGTGGATGCTCGTACTCGACGGATTTGATCTCTATGGTTTGCATGGTGTTCAGTGAACGTAAAACGTGAGGCAATAACTATCGCACATTGCAAAGAATCCCGCTTGCGGCGGGATTCTTTATCGGACTCGGACCGGGGCTTAGTCGATGCCCTGGCTGGTCAGGTAGTCTTCATAGTTGCCGCGGAAATCGACCACTTCGTTTTCCTTGATCTCGATGATGCGGTTCGCCAGCGACGACACGAATTCGCGGTCGTGGGAAACGAAGATCAGCGTGCCGGCATATTTTTCCAGCGCGATGTTGAGCGACTCGATCGATTCCATGTCCATGTGGTTGGTCGGTTCATCGAGCAGCAGCACGTTGTGGCGGCCCAGCATCAGCTTACCGTACATCATGCGGCCCTTCTCGCCGCCGGACAGCACCTTGACCGACTTCTTCACCTCGTCGCCGCCGAACAGCAGGCGGCCCAGGATCGAGCGCACGGCCTGGTCGTCGTCTCCTTCCTTGGTCCAGTGGCCCATCCAGTCGGTCAGCGTCTCGCCGGCCGCGAATTCCTCGGTAGGATCCTGCGGCATGTAGCCGACGTTGGCGTTCTCGGCCCACTTGACCATGCCGTGATCGGCGTGCAGGCCGGCGATATCGTCGCCGCCGATGCAGCGCAGCAGCGTGGTCTTACCCGCGCCGTTGGCGCCGATGATGGCGATGCGCTCGCCCGCCTCGACCATGATGCTGAAGTTATTGAACAGCTGGCGGTCGTACTTCTTCGAAATCGAATCCACCTCGACAGCCAGGCGATGCAGCTTCTTCTCGCCGTCGAAACGCACGAACGGATAGGCGCGCGACGACGGCTTGATGTCGTCAACCTTGATCTTCTCGATCTGCTTGGCGCGCGAGGTCGCCTGGCGGGCCTTGGACTTGTTGGCGGCGAAGCGGCGCACGAAGTCCTGCAGCTCGGCGACCTTTTCCTTGGCCTTGGCGTTGTTGGCCAGTTGCTGGTTGCGGGCCTGGGTCGACGCGAACATGTACTCGTCGTAGTTGCCCGGGTAGATCTTCAGCGTGCCGTAGTCCATGTCGGCCACGTGGGTGCAGACCTGGTTCAGGAAGTGGCGATCGTGGGAAATGATGATCATGGTGGAATTGCGCTCGTTGAGCACGTCTTCCAGCCAGCGGATGGTGTTGATGTCCAGGTTGTTGGTCGGTTCGTCGAGCAGCAGAATGTCCGGATTCGAGAACAGCGCCTGGGCCAGCAACACGCGCAGCTTCCAGCCTGGCGACACATTGCTCATCGGGCCCTGGTGCAGGTCGATGCTGACGCCTGCGCCCAGCAGCAGCTCGCCCGCGCGCGACTCGGCGGTGTAGCCGTCGTATTCGGAGACTTTGCCTTCCAGCTCGGCGGCCTTCATGTAGTCGTCGTCGGTGGCTTCGGGATTGGCGTAGATCGCATCGCGTTCCTGCATTGCCGCCCACATCTCGGTGTGGCCCATCATCACCACGTCCAGCACGCGCATCTCTTCGTAGGCGAACTGGTCCTGGCGCAGCTTGCCCAGGCGCTCGTTCGTATCCAGCATCACGTTGCCGCCCGACGGTTCCAGGTCGCCGCCCAGGATTTTCATGAAGGTGGACTTGCCGCAACCGTTGGCGCCGATCAGGCCATAGCGGTTGCCATCGCCGAATTTAACGGAGATGTTTTCAAACAACGGCTTGGCGCCGAACTGCATGGTGATGTTAGCTGTAGAGAGCATACTGGATTTGGAGTTTTCTTAATGTAATCATGCCGTTAGGCGAAAGATCAGCATTATACAGCAACCACCATCAACCACCTCTATCTGCCGATGAAAATCGCCGGCGGCCAGACGCCATCTTGCAAGTAATTCAATAAATGTTTTATTTACAATAAATTGGTGCTAAATTCATGATGGGTCTATTCTTCGTTCACCTGGAGATTACACATGAAACCTTCACATGTTTTGGCAGCCGCAGTTATTTCATTGTCAACAGCCCATCCCGCGACAGCAGACACCTGGCGCTTTAGCTACTCAGGCTTTTACAGTGTGGAGGCGGGCGCCTTCATGCCGTCCTACAGACTCAGCGGCAGTTTCTCAGGGGCCGACACCAATCATGACAACAGGATTGATAGAAGCGAGCTGACCAATTTCGCATTCGATGGCAGCTCTTCGTTCTTCGAGTGCCCCCGATTCGAGAACCATCACGACTGCAATCTATCATCGTTTAGCTATACTTTAGACACAAAACAACTGCATTTCGAGTCACGTGAAAGCTCCACCGATCCGGAAGGCTTTTTCATCTGGTATACCAGTATTAACACCGGCAACTCGATTCAATCGCAAACCTACTTTACTTGGAATTGGAGGCTAACGTATAGCAGCACTCTTTACTGGACGGATCAAACAGTTTATGGCGGTGACCTGGCCCCCGTGCCGGAACCTGAGACCTATGCCATGCTACTCGCTGGATTGGGCCTGATCGGCGGCGCGGCCCTCCGCAGGAAGACCGGCTAGCGTTATTTCCCGGGAATGCGCAGTGTCGCGAAGTAAGTGATCTTGGTATCGACGCCGCGGATCACAACGAAATCCTTGCCCCTCACCGCGCACCACAGCGAAAACTGCTGAGCCACGATTTCGCAGGCACGTTCCCGGCTGTCGCCACGGCTCAAGCTATCGGCGATGACCTTGCGTTGCTCCTCCATCTCCGTCACGGGATCACGGCCAGCCTTGGGCTTGGCCTTGGTCCTGGTTTTCGGCGCGGCGGAGACCGCCACCGCGCACGCCGCCAACATCACGACAGCCAGCACGCGCTTCATAGGGTCGGATAATCGGTGATGCTCAGCTCGAAGCCGCGCGCGCTCGACACCAGATGCGCCATGCCGCCATAAGGCAGCGTCGCGCGTTCCTTGATGTGGCCGAACGGCAGGCCGGTCAGCACGGGCATCGGCAGGCGCTCGCGCAGATAGGCCAGCATGGTCTCGAAATCGTAGCCGTTGTCGAAGGCGCTGAGCTTGTAGCCCGAAAAATCGCCCAGCACCAGCGCCCGCTGGCCCTCCAGCGCGCCGGCGTACAGCAGCTGCAGCACCATGCGTTCGACCCGGTAGGGATGCTCGCTGATATCTTCCAGGAACAGGATGCCGTTCGCTTGCGCCGAGAAATATGGCGTCCCCAGCAGGCTGACCATCATCGCCAGATTGCCGCCCCACAGCTTGCCGCTGACATCGACCAGCGGATTATCCGAGCCGCCCTCCGCCACCGCGCCATGCACCGTATGGCTTGGGCCACGCAGGCAATCCCAGAATTGCCGCATCGTGTAATCGACCGGCGTCTCGCGGATGAAATCGTCGCACATCATCGGGCCGCCAAAACTGATGCGGCCCGTCTGCTTCATCAGCGCCATCTGGAACGCCGTGAAGTCGCTGTAGCCGACGAACAGCTTGCCGCTGTCGGCCATCGCACGAAAGTCGATCATCGGCAGCAGGCGGCTCATGCCGTAGGAACCGCGCAGCGCAATCACGACCTGCACGTCGGGATCGGCGGCGGCCGCGTTCAGCTGCGCCAGGCGGCCGGCGTCGGTGCCCGCGAAGCGCTGGAATTTTTTATCGTCGTCGTAATAGTTGTGGACCAGATGGCCTTGCTGACGCAGGCGCTCGATACCGTTTTGCAGAGCTGCATGGTCGGGCGCGTAACCGCCCGTGGCGGCAATCGCGATGCCGATAGTGGATGTACTCAAAATGTCCCTGTCATAGATGAGGGCCGCTGCCCGCCCGATGCGGCATCAGCGGAGAAATGTCCGGCAACATATTACCGCGCAGGTGATGCTCAAGCAAGGCAAGCAGTCCCTCGATCCATGACTATGCGGCGCGGACTATGCCCGCTTGCGGCGCGCGAAGGCGCCGACCAGGCCGAGACCGGCCAGCAGCATGGCGCACGTACCCGGTTCCGGCACCGGCGCGGTTCCCGGTCCGGTGACCGCAAACGCGGTGTCGGCGGTCCAGCTATATTGGGCGTTGTATCTGGTCTGCCAAGGGAAGAAGATGGCGTCCGTGTATTCGGCGCCGGTTTCCACACTGAGGAAAGTATTCCGAATCCCTTCCGGATCGGTGCCGGTTTCAAGGACGTTGAAGTACAGTTTGCGGGTGCCTGGGTTGTAGCTGAACGACATTCCGCAATAGTGGTAGGCATTGTTGTCGCCGCCACAAGTCAGATACCCGGCGTCGCTGCTGATGTTCAACGAGGACAGTTCGCTCAATTCGATGACGTTGTCATGATTGGTGTCGGTCCCGGAGAAGCTTCCGGAGATCACATAGTTCGGATCGAACGTGTAATTTTGTTCATTGTAGAAACCCGTGTAGCTGAATTGCCAGGTGTCGGCGGTCGCCTGCTGCGCCATCCCCAAGGACAGCAGTAGCGCGAAGAGCTTGATCGTTTTCATTCACATCCCCAAATTGGTTGAAAAAAGTAAAGATGTTTAAATTTAGCACATTTGCATTACAAAAACATCAATTACCATCTTCACAATCTGGTGTATTGAGAAAGACAACAGTCAGTGATGCGTGCCGCTGCCCGCCGGATGCGGCGCCAGCGGAGGAATGTCCGGCCGCACGCTGCCGCGCAGGTGATGCTCAAGCAAGTCGAGCAGCCGCTCGATCAATTGCGGCGGCAGGTCGTGGCCCATGCCCTCGATCACGTGCAGCCTGGCGTTGGGGATCGAGGCCGCGGTGTCGGCACCGCAGGCCAGCGGCACCAGCGGATCGGCGGCGCCATGAATCACCATCGCGGGACAACTGATCTTGCGCAGCAAGGGCGTGCGGTCGCCCGACGCCACCACGGCCACCATCTGCCGCGCCATGCCGGCTGGACAGGTGCTGCGCTCCAGCGCCCGCTCGATGCTGTCGCGCAGCTGCCGCTCCGGCGTCGGAAACGAGGGACTGCCGATGATGCGGTACACCTGCACCATGCGGTCGACCACGTCGCGGCGGTTGTGCGGGGAAGCCGGCGTGCGCATCAGCGCGTTGCGCGCGGCCGGCGTCGGGCCGGGCAAACCGCGCCGGCCGCTGCTGGACATGATGGACGTCAGGCTCAAGGTGCACCTCGGGTGGCGGGCGGCGAAAATCTGCGCGATCATCCCGCCCATCGATGCGCCGACCAGGTGCGCGCGGGCGATGCCCAGCGCATCGAGCAGGCCGAGCGCGTCGTCGGCCATGTCGTTGAGCGTGTACGCAGGCGCCTGCTTCCAGCCCACCAGCGATTTCAGGTAGGCCAGCATCAGATTGGGTTGCTTGATGTGTTCGAACTTGCTGGACAGGCCGCTGTCGCGGTTATCGAAGCGGATCACGTAGTAGCCCTGCTCCACCAGGCCGTCGACCAGGTCCTGCGGCCAGGAGATCAGCTGCATGCCCAGGCCCATGATCAGCAATACCGCCGGGTCCAGCGGATTGCCGCTGGCCTCGTAAGCGATCGTGATGCCGTTTGCTTGTGCGGTAGCCAAGACAATCTCCCCCAGGAAGGTACGGATAACAGTAGTTTGAGCATACCATTTTTACCGCACCGGGGAAAACCGACGCTATTCCGCCGTGCTGCGCTTGGCCGCCGCGCGCCGGGCGGCAAAGAAGGATTTCAACATCGCGCCACACTCGTCGGCCATGACGCCGCCGGCGATGGCGGTGTGGTGATTGAGCTGCTCCTGCTCGAACAGGTTCACCACCGAGCCGCAGGCGCCGGTCTTGGGATCGGTGGCGCCGTACACCACCTTGGCCAGGCGCGCATGCATCATCGCGCCCGAGCACATCACGCACGGCTCCAGTGTCACGTACAGTTCGCAGCCCGGCAGCCGGTAGTTGCCCAGCGCCTCGGCCGCCGCCCGCAGCGCGACGATTTCCGCGTGCGCGGTCGGATCATGCCGGCCGATGGGCTGGTTGTAGCCGCGCGCGATCACCACGCCATCCTTGACCACAACCGCGCCGACCGGCACCTCGCCCAGATCCCACGCATGCTGGGCCTGTTCGAGCGCCTGCCGCATAAAATCGTCATCAGGCATCGGTGATTTCTGCCCAGCAGTTAGGGGTTTCGTGCAGGACCAACTTGTGCAGGTGCAGGCCGGTGCCGTAGCGGTCCTTGTAGGCCGCCTTCAGGATCTCGAAGGCCACGTGGGCCAAGTTTTCCACGGTCGGGATGCGGTCGATCACCACCGTCTTGTGGCCCGGCAGCGTGGCGAGGAAATCGCGCACCGCGGCATCCTTCTCGTAGACGATGAAGGAGTGGTCCCAGACGTCGACCAGGTGTTCCTTGGCCAGCGCCTTGATGTCGGAAAAGTCCATGATCATGCCGTTGTCGGAATTACCCTCGGCCGTGATGATGTTGCCGGTCAGCGTGATTTCCAGCGTGTAGCGGTGACCATGCAGGTTGCGGCACTGGCTCTTGTGGTCGGGGATGCGATGGCCGGCGTCGAACTCCAGCTTGCGGGTAATGGTCAGCATGATTAGGGTATCTGTAAAAGTTTATGGGTTTGCAAGCTCAGTTTCCATTTCGGATTGCGCTTGCAGGTGTCGATCGCCAGTTTGGTATTGAACTCGGCCAGCGGGCCATCCATCGCCTGCACAAAGAAGTTCTCGAAGTCCAGTTGTTCGTAGGCCGACAGGTCCTGGCCGGTCTGCGGGATCACCACCTTGATTTCGCTGCCCTTGGTCACCACCAGCTTGGAACCCATCTTCGGGCTGACGCAGATCCAGTCCACGCCTTCCGGCACCGGCAGCGTGCCGTTGGTCTCGATCGCGATCGTAAAGCCGACCGCATGCATGGCGTCGATCAGCGCCGTGTCCAGCTGCAACAGCGGCTCGCCGCCGGTGAACACCACGTACTTGCTGGCGGTATAGGTTTCCGGCCACAGCGCGTTGATGGTCGCGGCCAGCGCTTCCGGCGTGGTGAACTTGCCGCCGCCTTCGCCGTCGGTGCCGACAAAGTCGGTATCGCAAAACTGGCAGACGGCGCTGGCGCGGTCGATTTCACGCCCGGTCCACAAATTGCACCCGGAAAAACGGCAGAACACGGCGGGACGCCCGGCATGGGCGCCCTCGCCTTGCAGCGTGTAAAAAATCTCTTTGATGCTGTAAGTCACGGCAGTTCCTGATAGGACAACCCTCAATTATATCCCACGCCACACTTTCCGGTCTATGCCGGGAGAAGTTGACATTGCACAATACTACCGCACGGCAACAACGTAATGTTGGTCTGGTGGACGCTACCAGGGGGAAATAAATCATGCGCTACGCTCAGCCGCTTATGGAAATTGATGTCGTCGTCGCCGGTGCGTTTTTACTCGCCGGCATAGCACTTTTAATGTTGTGGCGCCAACGCCGGCTGCGGGCCGCGCTCTCGGCGATGGACGCCGCGCTGACCCGCGAACGCAGCCGCAGCGAACTGGCCGACCAGGCGCTGGCCGACACCCGCGCGCAAGTGTGCCGCCTCAACACCAGCCAGCAATCGCTGCGCGATGCCGAACGCCGCCGCATCGCCCGCGACCTGCACGACGACATGGGACAGCACCTGCTGGCGATGACCTTCGACGTCACCAAACTGGCGCAGCAGCACGAGGCGCTGGCCCAGCCGCTGGCCCTGGTGGAGGCGCGCCTGCAAACGGCCACCCGCTCCCTGCGCACCATTGTGCGCGATTTACGCCCGGAACAGTTGGAAAGCGGATTGCAAGGCGCCGTCCAGCAACAGGTCGAACAGTTTTCACGCCTGAGCGGCATACCCTGCCGGCTGGAAACCGAAGGCGAGGCCTTCAACGCGCCGACCGACGAACGCCTGGATGCGGCGGTCTACCGCATCCTGCAAGAATCGCTGAGCAACATCGCCCGGCACGCGCAGGCCTCCGAAGTCTGCATCGGCCTGTGCCGCGTGTCCGGCAGCCTGAGCCTCACCGTGCGCGACAACGGCATCGGCCTGCCCGATCCGCCCGCGCGGCGCGGCTGCGGCCTGCGCGGTATCGCCCAGCGCGTGGCCGAAGCCGGCGGCCGCTTCGACATCTCCAGCCAACCCGGCCACGGCACCGCACTGACCATGTCTTTCCCGATTCAATCAACGTTCGCATAACGGGGACCAACAATGTCCACTCAAAAAATCCAGCACCTGATGGAATTCTCGCAAGCCGACATGCAACACGGCTTCGCGCTGAAACTCATGGAGTTGCTGGTCATACCGACTTTCGTCATCGATGTCCACGGCAAGGTCATCATCTGGAACCGCGCCTGCGAACGGCTGACCGGCGTCGACGCCTGGGAAGTGCTGGGCACCACTGACCACTGGAAGAGTTTCTATCATGAGCAGCGCCCGACGCTGGCCGACCTGGTCATGCACGGCCGCGACGCCGACGCCCAGGCCTTGTACCAGCAGCACGTGCGGCGCAACGACAACGACAGCGGCCTGCGCGCCGAGAACTGGTGCGACATGCCGCGCGTCGGCCGGCGCCGCTACCTGGCGGCCGACGCCAGCCCCATCTTCGACGCCGAAGGCAAGCTGGTCGCCGTGGCCGAAACCCTGCGCGACGTCACCGAGGAAAAGCGCGCCCAGGTGGCGCTGGAGCAATTGGCCACCCGCGACGGCCTGACCGGCCTGGCCAACCGCCGCTGCTTCGACGACACCTTGCAGGCCGAATGGCAGCGCGCGCTGCGCCAGGAGCAGCCGCTGTCGCTGCTGATGGTCGACGTCGACAACTTCAAGCAGTACAACGACGCCTACGGCCACCTGGGCGGCGACGAATGCCTGCAAAGGATAGCGTGCGCGGTGGCGAGCGAGATGCGCGCCAACGACCTGGTGGCGCGCTACGGCGGCGAGGAGTTCGCCGTGATCCTGCCCAACCAGTCGCTGAAAGGCGCGGCCATCGTGGCCGAGCGCATCCGCTGCCGGGTGGAGCAGCTGCACCTGCCCAACCTGGGCAGCACCCGGCATGTGGTGACAGTGAGCATAGGCGCGGCCACCGCGCTGGCGGCCCCGGGCAGCGACCCGAGCCAGCTGGTGGCAACGGCCGACTCGGCGCTGTATCGCGCCAAGCACATGGGCCGAAACCGGATCAGCCTGCCGGACCCGGACCAGTCCTAGCCGGCGCCGGTGCGGTCAGTCGAACGGATTGGCCACCGTCTGCGTGGCCGGCGGCGGCAGCTTGGCCGGCAGTTTCTGTGCTTCCAGCCGCGCCACCACCTCGCCCAGCAATTGATGCAGCGCACGGGCGTCGGCCAGGCCGGTCTGGTCGGCGGTCAGGTCGACATCGCCGCTGAGGGTGATGCGGTCCAGGCGGTTCTCGATCGACAGCTGGCCGATGTTCAACACGTCCGATTCGTTGGCGTAGGGTACAAATTTACTCATGATTAGCTCCGGGATTTACGTGGCTTGACCTTAGGCAGACGCAACATCGTCTCCTTTTGTTCGGCCGACAAAGACGGCAGCAGATTGATGCCCACCCGCGCCTCCAGCTGCGCCACGCTCAGTGTTTCATATTCCGCATCGGCGCGGTTTTCGATAAAGAAGGCGGCGCCGGCGCGCTGGCGCGGGCTGTACACCAGCTTGTACAAATGGGTGGGCACCAGCACATTGCCCGCCTTCTGCAGATTGCCGCCGATGAAGGCCGGACCGGTGATCACGTACAAGTCGCCCTCCTTCTGCGCCAGCTTGCGCACCGCGCCCTCGATGCCGGCCCAGACGTGGCGGTTGTTGTCCGCATCCTGCGGCACCATGTTCGCCAGCGTGAAGCTCTCGTGCTGGGTTTCACGGTCCGGCATGTCGCCGTTCGGCGCCATGTGCCCGCGGTCGTAGCCGCTGCGGGCGTAGTCGGACAGCTCTGCGCGCACGCCGATCGGCAACTGCGGTTCGGTGTGGAAGGAATTCTCGCGCGACAAGGTCTTGGCCGCCTCGATATTGTCTGCGGTCAAATGCTCGGCCGACCACAGCGGCGTGCGCGTGATCCCCGAATGCATGACGCCGAACACGCCGAAGCACAGCTCGGTGGTGGCGGCGTTCATCTTGGCGTTGCGGATTTCAGGCAGGCGGCCATCGACATAATGCGCCGGGCAATTGCCGGCCCAGGCCATGCCGGCGCCCAGCAAGCCGCAAGCGAGCGCTGCCGCTGCGACAGTTCTTTGAATCAAAAACATAATTCCTTCAAGTAAATTTGGCGTGGCGGCATTCTAGCGGAGCCCAGCCGCCTGCAACAAGCGCCCGGCAACCGTGCGCAACTCGTCGCGCAGCGCGTCGGGCTCCACCACCGTGAAGGCGAACGGCGCGGCGGCCAGCTGGCGCGCCAGCCAGCCCAGGTCGTCGGACTGGTTGCGCAGCAGCACGCCGTCGGCCGTCTGCTCGAACAGGCCGATGGTGTCGATGAAGGCGCGGCGCGCGGTGTCCAGGTCGGTGTCCAGCAGGATGGTGGCGGAAAACTTGCGCGGCAGCGCCGCCACAGACAGGCGCAAATGCTCCAGCGCATCGAAGCCGGCCGGCAGCTGGAAACCGCCCCGCGCCGGCGCCACCTGCAGCACGCGGTCGAGGCGGAAGGTGCGGATATCGGCGCGCAGGTAGCAATAGCCGACCGCATACCAGTAGCCGCCGTAGTACGCCAAGCCGTAGGTATCGACGTCGCGCTCGCTGTCGACGCCGCCGGAACGGTAGCGCAGATGCACGCGCCGGCGCGACTTGGCGGCCAGGCTGAGCGCCGTCAGCGCCGCGTTGTCCTGCGGCCCGGCCGCCGGCTGCGCGATGGACCGCAGATCCAGCCGCACCGTCGCATCGATGGCATCCACGCGCTGGCGCAAGCCGTCCGGCATGATGCGCCCCAGCTTGGCCTGCGCGCTGGCCACCGCCGGCGCCGCCTCCGCTAGCCCCAGGCCGCGCGCCGCCAGCAGGCCCAGCGACAACGCCAGCGCCTCGTCGTCGGTGAACATCATCGGCGGCAATTTAAAGCCCGGCATCAACGCATAGCCGCCGTAGCGGCCGCGTTCGGCCATGATCGGGATGCCGATCTGTTCCAGCATGACGATGTAGCGGCGCAAGGTGCGGCCGTCGACGTCGAGCCGGCGCGCCATCTCGGCGCCGCTCATGCGGCCATGGGTTTGCAGCAGCTCCAGGACTGCCAGCACGCGGGTGGTTGGATGGTACATGCCGCAAAGATAGCAGATTTATAGGGCCAAATCCGTCCTGATTAATCGCTAAGCTAGACGCAACACACCAACCAGGGAGCAAAACATGAGTCAAACCGCCAATCTATGGCTGTATTTTGTCGTCGTATTCGGAGTGATCGCCCTGCCCGGCCTGGACATGGCCTTCGTCATGGGCAGTTCGATGCTGGGCGGGCGCCGCTCGGGGATGGCGGCGGTGGGTGGCATCATCGCCGGCGGCTTCTGCCACCTGTGCATGGGCGCGCTGGGCGTGGCGGTGGTGCTGCAATACTGGCCCCCGCTGTTCAAGATCATGCTGCTGGCGGGCGCGGTCTACATCGCCTGGATGGGCTACAGCCTGCTGCGCAGCGACAGCATCTTCCACCCGACGCCGGGCGCCGAGGCCATGGCCAACGCCGTCATCTTCCGCCGCGCACTGACTACCAGCCTGCTCAACCCAAAGGCCTACATCTTCATGCTGGCGATCTTTCCGCAATTCCTCAAGCCGGGCCAGGGGCCGCTGTGGGTACAGTCCAGCGTGCTGGGCGGCATCACCGCGCTGACGCAGCTGGGCGTCTACGGCGCGCTGTCCTATGCCGCCTGCGGCGCCAGCGGATGGTTTGCCTCGCACCCGGCCGCCGCCACGGTCGCCGCGCGCGTCATGGGCGCGCTGCTGATCCTGACGGCCGTGCTGAGCGCCAGCCAGGCCTGGATCCGGCCTTGAAAAACAAAAAGGGCCGGAACCGCGACGGCTCCAGCCCTTCCAAACGTCCGCCCTACCAGAGGCTGAGTTTCATTTCAATTGCGACAACACTGCTTACTATTTTACATCGTTTTGTGACCAATAGGTGAAAAATATGATAACGGCCGGCGTCACGACGGCTTGCTGCGGCGGGCCGTGCGCGTGGTGTTGGCGCGCCGGTGCCCGGTGCCGCCACGGGGCGCATGGGTCTTGGCTTCCTTGGTCTCCCCGGCCTCGGACCGCTGCTTGTTGACGATGCGGGCAGCCACTTCTTCCTCCCGGCCCGGATAGCGGCCTTCCTTCTCGAATTTGTGCTCCAGCTCCTTGTATTCGCGCTCGCGCTTGGGACTCGCTCCTTTAGGCATGATGACCTCCTTACTCTGTTTGCTGGGACCATGCTACCCAAAGCGCAACACTGTCGTCGCACGCCAGCGAAATATTGCTAAATGTTATAGATTCGCACGACCGTTCGCTGATACACTTTCTGTTCCCCGGAGCAAATACCGGTACTCAAAATCACAATAAAACGAGACATGAAAATAGCCGACATCAAGATAGGTCAGCGCCTGACCATTGCCTTCTCATTAACAACATTGATGCTCGCCGTGGTGGTGGCGGTGGGCACGATGGGCCTGCGCGCCACCAGCGTCGAACACGCCACCGGCAACGCGCAGCAGATCGCCTCCTTCTACAGCACGCTGATGATCGCGCTGGGCGTGGCCGGCGGCGCGCTGAGCCTGTTCACCGCGTGGTACATCACGCGCGGCATCGTCGGCCCGATCCGCCACGCGGTGCGGGTGGCGCGCACCGTGGCCGGCGGCGACCTCAGTTCCAACATCGAAGTGCGCTCGCACGACGAGATCGGCCAGCTGTCGGCCGCGCTCAAGGACATGAACGCCAGCCTGATCAGCATCGTCTCGGAAGTACGCGGCGGTACCGAGGCCATCGGCACCGCGTCGTCGGAAATCGCCGCCGGCAATATGGACCTGTCGGAGCGCACCGAGCGCCAGGCCGGCTCATTGGAAGAAACCGCGTCGTCGATGGAGGAGCTCACCTCCACCGTCAAGCAGAACGCCGCCAACGCGCTGCAGGCCAACCAGCTGGCGGTCTCCGCGTCGGCGGTCGCCGGCCAGGGCGGCGCGGTGGTGGCGCAGGTGGTCGACACCATGGCCTCGATCAACGCGTCGGCGCGCAAGATCGTCGACATCATCGCCGTCATCGACGGCATCGCCTTCCAGACCAACATCCTGGCGCTGAACGCCGCCGTGGAAGCGGCCCGCGCCGGCGAACAGGGACGCGGCTTCGCCGTGGTGGCCAACGAGGTGCGCAACCTGGCGCAACGCTCGGCCGCGGCGGCCCGCGAAATCAAGGGCTTGATCGGCGACTCGGTCGGCCAGGTCGACGCCGGCGCCAAACTGGTCGACCAGGCCGGCGTGACGATGACCGAGATCGTCGCCAGCGTGCGCCGCGTCACCGACATCATGAGCGACATCGCCGCCGCCAGCCAGGAGCAGCTGTCCGGCATTGAGCACATCAACGGCGCCATCGCCGAAATGGACCAGACCACGCAGCAGAACGCGGCCTTGGTGGAACAGGCATCGGCGGCTGCCGCCACGCTGCGCGACCAGGCGATGCATCTGCAAGGCGCGGTCGGCGTGTTCAAGCTGGTGGGCGATGCGGGTGGGCGCAGAAGCGCCAGCGTCAAGCCGATCAAGTCGGCGCGGCGCGATGCACCGGGTCCGCGCGAACAATACGCTGCGCTGGAGGCGCCGCAGGCGCGGCGCGCGTCGTCGGCCCGCTAAGCCGCGATCAGTTGCTCGATCTCGGCCAGCAGCTGCGGCATGGTGTCGACCACGCGCCAGGCGCCGGGGAAGTCATGGCCGCGCGTGAGCTCATTGCGCAGCACGATGCAGCGGATGCCGGCCGCCGTCGCGGCTTGCAGGCCGCGCGGCGAGTCTTCCACCACCAGGCATTCGTCGGCGCGCACGCCCAGCCGCTCAAGGCCCAGCAGGTAGGGATCGGGCGCCGGCTTGCTGCGCGTGTACGATTCATGCGTCAGCACGAACTCGAAATGCGGCAGCAAATCCAGGCGCTCGTGAATGATCTCGAAGTGGTCGCGATTGGAGCTGGTCACCACGCCCATGCGCAGGCGCGGCGACAGGTTGGCCAGTACCGCGCCGACGCCGTCGATGGCGGGGATGGTCTCGGAAGCCAGCGTGGCCGCGTACTGGAGATTGCGCTCGTCGCGCCAGGCGTCGATCTCGGCGACGCTGAGCTGGGGTTCGAGCAAATGCCACGCGCCGCAGTTATCGGCCAGGTACCAGTCGAAGAAGTGCTGTTCGCTCAATTCCAGCCCCAGCGGCCGGAACAGCTCCCGGTTCGCCTCGTAAAACAGGCGTTCGGTGTCCACCAGCACGCCATCGTTATCCCACAAAATCGCCCGCAGCATAGTCCCTGTTCCGTGTAAAGCGCCGGCCGGCGCGGTGTGGCTTCGTTGCAGCGGGCATTGTACCCGCTGGCCTTGCAGGGCCGGGTATGTAATACTCGTTCCAATATACTTAAAACAGAGCAACATGGCCGTTTTAGCACTGATGCCGCGCAGCCTCAAGTTCCGCATGACCGCCGTCGTGGTGATGCTGGTGCTGATCGCGACTGTGATCGTCACCTGGGTCGCGCTGGTGCTGGCGGAGCGCGACATGAAGGGCGTGATCGGCAACCAGCAGTACGCCCTGCTCTCTTCGGCCGCCGCCCAGGTCGACGCCCAGATCACCGCGAAAAAAACCCTGCTGGCCAGCCTAGCCGACGCCGTGCCGCCCGACGCCGGCCAAGGTCCGCAGCACATGAGCGCCTTCGTGGCGCGCCATCCGGCGGTGCGCAAGCAATTCCTCAACCTGCACATCTTCAACCAGAACGGTGTGCTGATACACACCGAAGGCGAAGGCGCGGCCGTGCTGGCGCTGGACGAGCGTCCGCGCGCCTTCCTGCGCAAGGTGCTGGCCGAGGGCCGCGCCGTGGTGTCGCCGCCGTTCAAGAGCATCCTGTCCGGCCGCCCCGCCATCATGATCATCCAGCCGGTGCTGGACGCACAAGGCAAGGCGGTGATGCTGCTGGGCGGTACCATCGACCTGATCGACTCCGACTTCCTGGCGCAGATCGCGGCCCAGAAGCCGGGCAAGACCGGCTACATGTTCATCATGACCACGCAGGGCATCCTGCTGCACCACCCGAATCCCAAGCGGCTGCTGGAGCACATCAACGCGCGCCCCGGCTACAACCGCGCCACCGAAATGGCGCTGCAAGGATTCGAAGGCTGGACCGAGGCCGCCAACAAGGACGGCAGCGAAGGCATCTACTCGTACAAGCACCTGACCACGACCAACTGGATCATCGGCGCCCGCTTCCCGGTCGACGAAGCGTTCGCGCCGATGATCGAAATGCGCCACCACGCCATGCTGGCGGCGGGCGCCTTCGCCGCGCTGGCCGGCCTGATGGCGTGGCTGGCGATCCAGACCCTGCTCAAACCCCTGGGACGGCTGCGCCACAACATCAACGACATCCGCAACGGTGAGGTCAGCATCGGCGTGCTGCAGCGGCGCCGCGCCGACGAAATCGGCGAATTGAGCGGCGCCTTCCACGAATTGATGGCCGAACGCGAACAGACGCAGGAAGCCATCCGCGAGAGCGAGTCCCTGATCAGCAATATCCTCGAACAGGCGCCGGACGCCTTCGTCAGCTGCCAGAACAACGGCACCATCACCAAATGGAACGCCGCCGCCGAGCGCACCTTCGGGTGGAGCCGCGAGGAAGCCATCGGCCGCGACATCGCCGACCTGATCATCCCGCCGGACCAGCGCGCGGCGCACCTCGCCGGCATGGCGCATCTCGCCAACGGCCGCATTGGGCCGATGGCCAACTCGCGCGTGCGCATCACGGCGCTGCACCGCGACGGCCACGAAGTCCCGGTCGAACTGTCGATCAACGCCCTGCGGCACGGCGGCGCATACTACGCGACCGCCTTCCTGCACGACGTCACCGAACGCGTGCTGTACGAACAGAAGATCGCCGACAGCGAGAAGCGCCTGCGCATGATCGCCGACAGCATCCCCGCGCTGGTCGCGTATATCGACCAGGACAACCGCTACCACTTCACCAACGAATACTTCCGCACCATGCTGGGCCTCGATCCGCAGGCGATGATAGGCCGGACCATGGAGGAAGTGCTGGGCAAGGAATTCGCCGACTCGCTGGCGCCGTACCACGAAGCGGCACTGCGCGGCGAGCGCGTACACTACGAGCGCGAACGCCGCAAGGACGGCCAGCCGCAGCAGGTCATGGGCGACCTGATACCGGACATCGCCGCAGACGGCAGCGTCGCCGGCGTCTACCTGATGGTGGTCGACATCACCGAGCGCAAAAGCGCGGAGCTGCGCCAGGCCGCCAGCGAGAAGCGCCTGAAGCTATTGACCGACAACCTGCCGGTGCTGATCACCTACCTGGACGACAAGCGCCGCTTCCAGTTCGTCAACGCCACCTTCTTCCAGTGGTTCGGCGTGGCGCCGGACAAGCTGATAGGCCGCCACCTGGTCGAAGGCATAGGCCGCGACCACTACGAGCAGGCCGAGGCCCACCTGGAAAAGGCTTATCGCGGCGAGAACGCCACCTACGAGTTGAAGGCGCAGATCGACGGCAGCCTGCACGCGCTGGAAACCACCCTGGTGCCGGAGATCGGCGCGGACGGCACCGTGGTGGGCATCTACACGCTCACCCACGACACCACGCGCATGAAGGAAATCGAGGAGCGCCTGACGCAGCTGGCCCGCATCGATACGCTGACCGGCATCGCCAACCGCCTGATGTTCGAAGAGATACTGCAACTGGCGCTAGTGCGGGCCAAGCGCAATCGCCGCTCGCTGGCGCTGGCCTACCTGGACGTCGATAACTTCAAGATCATCAACGATACCATGGGCCACGGCGCCGGCGACGTCGTGCTGAAGGAATTCGCCTCGCGGCTGGTGAGCAATGTGCGCGCCTCGGACACCGTGGCGCGGCTGGCGGGAGACGAGTTCGTGATCGTGCTGGAACAGGTGAACGGCCACGGCGAGGCCGAGCGGCTGGCGGCCAAGATCATCGACGCGGTGCGCCGGCCGTTCCACATCGCCGGCAGGACGATGCGCATCACCACCAGCATCGGCATCGCGCTGCAGCAGCACGACGCCGAGACGCCGGCCGAACTGGTGGCCCGCGCCGACAGCGCGCTGTACGCGGCCAAACGCAATGGCCGCGACGGATACGCGCTGTCCGATTAGGCTGGAACGCCGGTCGCCATGGGATTGGCCACCGGCTCGGCGACCTTGAACAGCAGGTTGCGGTCGACGTGGTGGAACGGCTCGTCCTGGCCGCGTATCATCATCACCGTGTCCTCCTCGTAGCCCCAGCTGCCGTCGTCGTTGATGGTGACCTTGATGCGGTACTCGACGGTCTTGAAGCCGTACTCCAGGAAGGGATTGGAACGGATGCCGTAGGTATCGGATTCCAGTCGCGCCACCAGTTCGAACTCCTTCGCGTCCGGCGCCACCACGGCGGATGCCATGGCGATCTGCCCGCGCGGAATGCCCAGCGTCTGGATCACGGTGCTGGTGGCCGGCTCCCACAGCCAGTAGCCCACCTGCTCGTGGTAGGTCTTGGCCTGGCCAGGCTTGTTGATGATAATGAGGTAGCGCAGGCCGTAGAACAGCTGCGGGCCGTTGGTGACGGGATCGATCGGATACAGCTCGATGCGCTCGACATAGGCCTGCTTGCGCGGACCGTCCGCCTTCGGCTTGATATCGAGGCCACGCTCACCCTTCCAGATGCCTGCCATCGGCGCCAGCGGGCCAAGGTTGTTCAGGGTGTTGACGTCGATGGTGGACGGCTCGGTGTAGATATCGCTGGAAAACTCGCTCATGCATGATCCTGTTGGTTGAAGATAGCCTCTATTGTAAGGCGATCTCGATACGATTGCGCCCCCCGGAATACTGATACGCCACCGCGCTCCCCAACTGGCGTATCAGCAGCAGGCCGACACCGCCCACGGCCTGCGCCTCGATGGGCAGCGCCGGATCGGGCGGCGGCGGCCCCTGGGTGACCGGATTGAAGGCCGGCGCCTCGTCCTCGTACACCAGCCGCGCGCCGTCGACGCCCACCCACACCGAATGGGCGCTGTCGCCGCCGTGGCCGTGCAGGATGCTGTTGCGCAGCAGCTCCTCGAGTATCAGCTCCGCGCGCGCGACCACGCCCGGCCCGAGGCCTGCCTGCCGCAACGCCATCGCGGCAAACGCCATCGCGCCGGAGACCGCATCCAGCCGCGCCGGAAACCGCAACAGGTGCGCAATACCGGTTTCTTTTCTGTCCATTCAAGCATATTATCGGAATGCTTATCCCAGGAGAAGAAACATGCGTAACTTAAAAGCCGCCATTGTCACGGCGGCCGCCGTACTCGCCGCGGGCGGCTCTATCGCCGCCGAACAGCCGGCCGGCATGATCAAGACCGCCAAGGGCATCGCCGCCATCGAGCGCGCCGGCAAACAGACCCCGGCCGCCCCTGGCGCCGCGCTGATGGCCAGCGACCGCGTGGTCACCGGCGCCGACGGCAGCGTGGGCATCACGCTGCGCGACGAGACCCTGCTGGCGGTGGGCCCGAACAGCAATGTGTGGCTTGAAAAATACGCTTTCGATCCGACCTCGCACGACGGCGTGCTCAATGCCACCGTCAAGCGCGGAACGCTCGGCGTCATCTCCGGCAAGCTGTCCAAGCAATCGCCGGGCGCGGTGCAGTTCCGCACGCCCACCTCCATCCTGGGCGTGCGTGGCACCGAATTCGTCATCGACGTCAAGGATGGAGAGTAAAGCATGGGGATGCTGATCTGGATCGCCTGCCTGTTGGCCGCCGTCTCGCAGCAACGCACACCGACCGAGCAAATCACCCTGCTCCCCAGCCAGGACGGCAAGGCCAGCGCGGTCATCATCACCACCGCCGGCGTCGACACGGTGCTCGACCAACCCTACCAGACCGCCGCCATCGACAGCAAGGGCGCCACCGTCAGCACCGGCAATGGCGCCGATATCGGCAGCCGTTATGCCTCCACGCTGACCGCCATGCCGCAGCGGGCCGCCGTGTTCACGCTGTACTTCGTCACCGATACCGATGCGCTGGTGCCGGAATCGGCGGCGCGGCTGGCGGACATCAAAGCGCAGCTGGCGTCCCGGCCCGCGCCCGAGATCATCGTCATCGGCCACACCGACACCGTCGCCAAGCAGGTGTACAACGACGAGCTGTCCTTGCGGCGCGCCGCCACCGTCAAGCAGATGCTGGTGGACGTGGGCATTGACGCGGACCGCATCGTCGTGCAGGGGCGCGGCAAGCGCGAACTGCTGGTGCCCACCGCCGATGGCGTCGACGAGCCGCGCAACCGCCGCGTCGAGATCCGCGTGCGCTGATCATGCGTTGATCAGGCCACGCCGTCCCAGCGCAGCACCAACAAGGTCAGGTCGTCCGAGGGCTCGGCCTGGCCCACATGCAGCCGCACATCGTCGCGCACGGCATGCACCACCGCCGCCGGCGTGGTTGCGGACAGCCCGGCCAGCAAGCGGTCCAGCCGCGCATTGCCATACAGGTCCCCTGCCTCGTTCATCGCCTCGTTGATGCCGTCGGTGGTCAGGCACAGGCACTCGCCGGCTTGCAACTGGTAGTGCTGCACTGGATATTCGAAGTCGTCCATCACACACAACGGCGGGCCATCCGCCGGCTGCAGGTGTTCGACGCGGCCGTCCACGGTCAGGCGGCGCGGCGCGTCATGGCCGGCGTTGCACAGGAAGACCTGGCCGTTGGAGGCGTCCAGTATGCCGGCCACGCTGGTCACGAACAGCATCTCGGGATTCTCGCGGGTCAGCTCGCGGTTGGCGCCGTTCATGATGGCCGCCATCTCCGACGGCCCGCGCAGCGCCACGCTCTTGGACAGCGCCTTCGCCACCACCATGAACAAACTCGCGGGCAAACCCTTGCCCGACACATCGCCGACCATGAAGAACACGCGGTCCTGGTCCAGCATGAAGAAGTCATACAGGTCGCCGCCCACTTCACGCGCCGGCTCCAGCAAGGCATCCAGCGAGAAGCGCCGCTCTCCTTGGAAGGCCAGTGCGGCTTGCGGCAGCGTCGCCATCTGGATGCGGCGCGCGGCGCCCAGTTCACCGGCCACCTTGGCGGCGGACACGCGTGCCACCTGCAAGGCGCGCTCGCTGTGCTTGCGGTCGCGCACGGCCGCCGTCAGCATGCTGACCAACAGGCTCAATCCAACCACGGCGATGGCGCACACCACGCCCGCCGCGTCGAACAGCAAACCCGCCCGCGCGAACAACAGCGCGCCGCCGCCGAACAAGCCCAACGCCAGCGCGCCGCACAAGGGCACCGACACCAGCAAGCGCAATCTGGGCAGCCACCAGACCAGCAGCAGGCTGCAAACGCCGAACACCGCCACCTCGGCCCAGCGCATCCACGCGGGCCGGCGCAGGAAGGCACCGTCGAAGAAGCTCTCGATCATTTGCGCGTGCGTATCCACACCTGGCATGAAGTCGCCGCGCGCGTTGGTCTTGTAGTCGGTCAGGCCCAGCCCCGTCATGGCGACGATCACGATCTTGTTCTGCAGCGCGCCGGGAGCGAGCCGGCCGCGCATCACGTCCAGCGCCGAGGCGTAGCGCTCCATCGCCGGCGCCGAGAAATTGACCCACACCGCGCCATCGGGCGTGGTCGGCACGCGCAGGTCGCCGACCGAGACGCTGTGTACGCCGTCTTCGCCGGCCTCTATCTCCAGCGCCGAAGTGCCTGTCGCAACACGCAGCAGCTCCATCGAAAACGCCGGCACCAATGTGTCGCCGATGGCGCCAACCAAAGGCGCGCGGCGCACCAGGCCTCGCTCCAGATCCACGGACAGCAGGCCCTGTCCCCTGGAAGCCGCCTGCAACAAGGGCAAACTGGACATCGCCTGCGGGAAGCGCATCACTTTCAGCGACGACGCTGGCCGGTTCACATGCACCGGCCACACGCGCAAGGCATCACTGGTGCCGGCTTCCGGATGCGCGAATCCCGCCGCACCCAGCACGATGGGCGCGCGCCGCATCGCGGCGGCCAGCACATCGTCATACGCCGGCAGCGCCGCCAGGCTGTCGCGCAGCGGGCCGGGAGGCAGCCGCGCAGCCAGCGCCTCGGGCGAGGTGGTATCCGGCTCCGGCATCAGGATATCGAGCCCGATGGCCAGCGGCTGTTGGGCGTTGATGTGTTCTATCAGCTCGGTCAAGCGCGTGCGCGGCCACGGCCACTGGCCGAACTCCTTGAGCGAAGCCTCGTCGATGGCGATGATCTGCACCGGCCCGGATACGCGCTGGCGCGGCAGGTGAACCTGATAGGCGTTGAACAAGGCAAGCCGCAACTGCGGCAGCACACCGTCGCCGCCGGCCGCCAGCGCCACCGCCAGCAGGAACGCCAGCACCAGCGCCAGCGGCCTGCCCTGGCCCGCGCGGATGCCGCCAAGGGCCTTGGTTCTCAAGCGAAGCAACATGGCCGCGCTTACAGTTCGATTTCCATGCCGTCGTAGGCGGAGACGATATCCAGCGGCGCTTCGCCGGTGATCTCGGCATAGCGCCGTGTCTCGGCCAGCACGCGGGCGATCTGCGCGTCGTCGTAAATCGGCTCGTGATGGAACAGGCAAAGCTGGTGGACGCCAGCCAGCTGGCACAACTCGACGCCGACCACGTTGCTGGAGTGGCCCCAATCGGCCTTCACCGAAATAGAATCGGCCAGCGAATACATGGCGTCGAAGATCACCAGGTCGGCGTCGCGGAAGAACTCCACGAAGGCCAGGCGCTCGGCGGCGTTATCCAGCTTGTGCTCGGAGTCGGTGCTGTAGACCATGGCCTTGCCGCCCTGCTCCAGCCGGTAGCCGTAGGAGTCGCCCGCATGCAGCTGCAGCTTGGCCGTCACGGTCACGTCATGCAGCCGCAGTGGCACGCCAGGCTCCATTTGCACGAACTCGATCGTCGCGCCCAACTGGTGGAAGCCAACCGGGAAGCTGATCGGCTCCTGCTGGCGGCGGAACGCCGTCTCCAGCTCCTCGTGGCAGCCGTAGATGATGATGCGGTTGCCCGGTATGTAGGCAGGCGTGAAGAACGGGAAGCCCATGATGTGATCCCAATGGAGATGGGACATGAACACGTGATAGGTCTGCGGCTTGCCCGGACCGTAGCGCGCCAGCTTGGCGCCGGCAAGCGCGCGCACGCCCGAACCCAGATCGAGAATGATATGTTCATGGACGGCGTCCGGGTCCCACACCTCCACCTCGACGCAACTGGAATTGCCGCCGTAAGTGCCGCGCACATCGAAACCCAGGTCGTTGTCGATATACGACGCCACCTTCTCCGGCGTGTCGAGATTGCGGCCGATGGCGCCTTCCAGCGCCGTCACCAGCTTGGAGCGGATCTGCTTGTGGTTCAGCGCCACCGGCAGCGAGCCGCGCGCGCCCCAGATGCGCGCCTTCATGAAGCGCCGCCGACCACCGCCAGCGCGGCGACGCGGTCGGGGAAGATCTCGAACAGCATGTCGAAGCGGCTGATGGTGAACACCTCCAGCACCAGCGGCTGCAGAGACGCCAGCACCATGCGCCCGCCCTGCGCCTTGACCTGCTTGATCGCCACCATCAGCGCGCGCAGGCCGATGCTGCTGATATAACTGACACCGCTGAAATCAAGCACCAGCGCGGCGCCATCCTTGGTACAGTCGCTCAGGTGCGGGTCCAGTGCGAGTTTAAAGGCATCGGCATGGGTATGATCGATGCGGCCGGCGGGGCTGAGCACAAGCGTGCTACCGGCTTGCTGCGGCTGAAGTTCCATAATGATGACGCCCTGTGCGGATGAAGATGGCATTTTGTCCTGATTTTTTCCATTTTTACATCTTTCAGTGCAATAAGCAATTCCGAGGAGAATTGTCTGTACGTGATATTCTTCGGCCTCGACGCAATCAGGGAGAACGCACATGTCGCCGCTCGACAAATTTTTCAAGCTCACCGAGCATGGCAGCAACGTCAGGACCGAAGTGGTCGCGGGCATCACCACCTTCCTGACGATGGCCTACATCATCTTCGTCAACCCGGCCATCCTGGGCGACGCCGGCGTGCCCAAGGACGCCGTGTTCGTCGCCACCTGCCTGGCGGCGGCGCTGGGCACCATCATCATGGGCCTGTACGCCAACTACCCGATCGGCATGGCGCCGGGCATGGGCCTGAACGCCTACTTCGCCTACGCCGTGGTGCTGGGCATGGGCGTGCCCTGGCAATCGGCGCTGGGCGCGGTGTTCATCTCCGGCTGCCTGTTCATCCTGGTGAGCGTGTTCAAGGTGCGGGAGCTGATCGTCAACGGCATACCGCATTCGCTGCGGGTCGCCATCACGGTGGGCCTGGGCCTGTTCCTGGCGCTGATCGCCATGAAGGGCGCCGGCCTGGTGGTCGCCAGTCCCGAGACGCTGGTGCGCGTGGGCGACATGCACAAGCCGCAAACCATCATGGCCATTTTCGGCTTCCTGCTGATCGTCACGCTGGACCGCCTGCGCGTGCCGGGCGCGCTGTTGATCGGCATCGTGGTGGTGACGGTGATGAGCTTTTTCTTTGGCGGGAACACCTTCCACGGCTTCATGTCGCTGCCGCCATCGCTGGAGCCGACGCTGTTCAAGTTCGACCTGAAAGGCGCCTCCTCACTGGGATTATTCAACGTGGTGCTGGTGTTCTTCCTGGTTGAACTGTTCGACGCCACCGGCACGCTGATGGGCGTGGCGAGCCGCGGCGGCCTGCTGGTCGACGGCAAGATGAAGCGCCTGAACAAGGCGCTGCTGGCCGACAGCTGCGCCATCGTGGCCGGCTCCATGCTGGGCACCTCCAGCACCACGGCCTATCTGGAAAGCGCGGCCGGAGTGCAGGCCGGCGGCCGCACCGGCCTGACGGCGCTGGTGGTGGCCGCGCTATTCCTGGCGGCGCTGTTCTTCGCACCGATCGCCGGCGTGGTGCCGGCCTACGCCACCGCACCGGCGCTGCTGTTCGTCGCCTGCCTGATGCTGCGCGACCTGGTCGACGTGGATTGGAGCGACACCACCGAGAGCGTGCCGGCCGCGATCACCGCGCTGGTGATCCCGTTCACCTACTCCATCGCCCACGGCATCGCCTTCGGCTTCATCACCTACGCCGGCTTGAAGCTGCTGACCGGCCAGGCGCGCCAGGTCAAGCCGGTGGTGTGGGTGATCGCCGCGCTGTTCCTGTTCAAGTACGCCTACGTCAGCGGCTGACAGCCGCCCGCTGCGGAGATGCCACCAGCGTCGGCATCTCCCGCACCGCCAGGATGCCGACCACGTTATTGAGCCGCATGCGGCATAGCGTCAGCGGGTCCTCATCCTCCGCAGCCAGCCGAATCTGCACGTCCACACCCTGCGGGTGCGTGGTCGTGCGCAGGCTGCGCAATTCCAATCCCAGGCGGCGCACAATCGCCAGCACGGCCTCCAGCGTGGCGATGGCGTCGTCCGGCTCGATGCAAAATCGGTAGCTTTTTTGTGTGGTATTCATGCAACCAGAATATCCGGGAAGCCGCAAAATAGGCTTCCTTGTTTTGCTTCATTTCTTCCTGATTGAAGAAGATTATCCCTCCTGATATAAAATTCAAGGAATAATCATCTTTCACGGAAAAACAACATGGAAATCGACGACCTCGACCGCAGCATCTTGCGCGAACTGCGCCGCGACGGTCGCCTGAGCAACACCAAGCTGGCGGAAAAAGTCGGCCTGTCCACCACGCCGTGCTGGAACCGCGTGCGGGCGCTGGAGGAAGGCGGCATGATCGAGGGCTACACCGCCCTGCTCAGCCAGAAAGCGTTGGGCTACCCGGACACGGTGATCATCGAAGTCACGCTGGACCGGCACGACGACGACATCTTCGAGAAATTCGGCCAGGCGCTGGCCGACCTGCCGGAAGTGATGGAAGCCTATCTGCTGACCGGCGAATACGACTACCTGATCAAGGTGGCGGTGGCCGGGACGGCCGGCTACGAGGAATTCCTGCGCCGCAAACTGTACAAGCTCCCCGGCCTGCGCCACAGCCGCTCCACCTTCGTCCTGCGCTGCCTGAAACGCGCGCACTCGGTCGAGCCCTGAACCGCCTTGTGTTGTCAACCGCACAGATAGAGCGCACGAATCGGCGCATTGTGCGGGGACTAAAACAACGACAAGAGGATGAACCATGAACAAGCCTATTCACATCGCCGTGGCGGCCGCCACCCTGGCGCTGGCATCGCAAGCGATGGCACAAATCACGTTCTACGAACATGACGGCCTGCGCGGACGCGCCTTCACCGCCACCCGGTCCGTCAACGACTTCTCGCGCACTGGCTTCAACGACCGCGCCTCGTCGGTGGTGGTCGAGCGCGGCCAATGGGAAGTCTGCGACGACGCCAATTTCGGCGGCCATTGCATGGTGCTGCGACGCGGCAGTTATGAATCGCTGAGCGGCATGGGCATGAACGACCGTATTTCGTCGGTGCGGCCGGTGGGCCATCGCGCCCGCTACGACAACGAAGCCCCGGCGCCGCTGCCGCAGCCGACCTATGAATATCGCCGACGGCCGAGCGAGCGCGTGGTCGACGTGCCGATCACCTCGGTGCGCGCCGTGGTCGGCACGCCGGAGCAGCGCTGCTGGGTCGAGCGCCAGCAGGTGAGCGAACCGGCCTCCAACGGCAATAACGTCGGCGGCGTCATCGCCGGCGCGCTCATCGGCGGCATCCTGGGGCACCAGGTGGGCGGCGGCACCGGGCGCGACGTGGCCACGGCCGGCGGCGCGGTGGCCGGCGCGGCCATCGGCAACAACATGGCCAACAACCGCAATCAGCAGACCTACGCGCGCGACGTGCGCCGCTGCGAAAACGTCAGCAATCCGAAGCCGGAATACTGGGACGTGACGTACAACTATCGCGGGCTGGAGCACCGTGCGCAGCTGAGCGCGCCTCCGGGCTCGACCATCGCCGTCAATGCCAGGACCGGCGAACCACGCATGTAATTCTTAAATAATTGCCCACACCCCAGAAATTAGCTGGGAGGTGGGCAAGCGAACACGTATACTTGAGGCCCCTCCCGATGGGCAGGCCTTGAGACCGCATGCGTACACTACTTCCCTATTCCTACTACGGCGCCGATACCGACGAGCAGCAGCAGTTCTATTCCGAGTTGCGTCCGGTCGCCATCATCTCCCAAAGCGTGGGGCTGCTGAGTTGGATCACGGCCGCCGTCATCCTGGCCTCCAGCGGGCAGACACTGCAGGCCAGCCTGCTGTTCGGCGTGCCCGGCATGCTGCTCAGCCTGTTCATCTCGCTAAGCGCCCGTTCGGTCAGGGCGCTAGTCATCTCCGGCATCGTCGGCACCACCGCCACCGCGTTCGCCTTTCGCCTGCTGGTGGCGTACTGTCCCGACCCGACGTTCTGGGTGCTGCCGGTCGGCACGGTGCTGACGCTATCGGCCGCACCCATCTTCGGCGGCATGCTGAATTACATCGGCGCGGCCATTGCCGTGTGGCTGATACTCACGGTGGGCAACTTCCCGGCGCATCCGGGAGAGCTGACATTCAATCTATCCTTGCTGGTCATGGGCAGCAGCTTCGCCATGGCGATCTACCTGCACGCCTACTTCCTCAACCTGCGGGTGCGCAGCCACCGCGCGCGGCGCGAACTCGCGGAGATGGCCTTCAAGGACCTCGTCACCGGACTGAACAACCGCCGCAAATTTACGCTGGAAGTACGCCGCGCGCAGGCGCAGGCATCGCCGTTGTCGCTGCACTTCCTGATGATCGACATCGACGACTTCAAAAAGATCAACGACACGCTGGGCCACGATGCCGGCGACGAGGTGCTGATCCACACGGCAAAGGAAATCGCCAGGCTGGGAGCGGGCCACCTGTGTGGCCGCCTGGGAGGCGAAGAATTCGGCGTCCTGTTCCACGGCGAAGCCGCAGGCGCGCAAGAATTTGCCGTCGCGCTGCTGGAAAGCGTACGCAAGGCAACACACCCGCCGCGCACGGTAAGCATCGGCATCGCCGAGTTCGACAAGGACAGCGACCTGTCCATCACCTACAAGCGCGCCGACGAAGCGCTCTACCTCGCCAAACGCCGCGGCAAGAACCGCTACGTCCTGGCCGCCCCGATCCAAGCCGCCGCATAAAATTGGGGTCAAGTCTGGCATTCGGACACGAGCTCATCTGTTGAACCCGCGCCCGAAGCCGCAACTGCTGGGGTCGTGTCCGAATGTCAGACTTGACCCCAAGTTGCTTAGAAGTGATATTCGGCGCGGATCATCGGCGTCTTGGCGATGTTGCCCTGGCCGCCGGTGGTGGCCGAGGTGTTGCCGAACTTGTTGCGCCAGTATTGGTATTCGACGCCGATGCGGAAGGTGTTCTTCGCATGGCCCATCGCGGCGCCGGCGTCAAACATCAGCTGCATGTCGATATTGGTCTCGGCGCCGGTATCGTTGCCCACTTCGTCCTTGCCCTTGGCCGCGATGAAGTTGGCAAAGCCTTCGAAGGCCCATAACGAACCCAACGGAATCCCCCACTCCGACGACAGCATCGCATGCGTCTTGTAGGTATAGCGCCCAGTCACGGTGAAGATCGGCGGGAAGGCGCCGCTCGGCGCGTTGCTCTCGTTGAGCAGGAACAGGCTGGTGTTGAAGTGCCCCGCCGGCACGTCCCACATAAAAGTCGGCCCAAGCACGAACATGCGCTTGCGCGAGTTGTAGCCCACATCGTTCTTGGTGTTGACGTCGAATCCGCCAGTGATGCCCAGCCCGCGCACTGGGCCGAACTTGTATTCGCGTCCGGTCACCTTGCTCAAGTCCACCGTGTTGCGGTACAGGATATAAGCTTCATTGGCGCCCGACTTTTGCGTCAGCGAGGCCGGATCATTTTTGTCCGACATCAAGAAGTCCACGTTGAAGAAATTGGTGCCGTACTTGTAGCCGCTGACGTGGGTCAGCGCAAGAATATTCTTCGAGATGTCGTTCGGATTGAACGGCTCGCGATAGTCGTTCCCGTAACGCCAACTGACGGAGGTGTCGCTCCAGTCGGCGGCGTGGGCCGCGCCCATGCCCATCAAGGCGATGCACAACAGCTGAGGAATTTGTCTCGTTTTCATTTTAGTTTTCCATATTATTTTGGACGCGACTGTCCCCACCGGCGCCATGCGGCGCGCCGGTGAGGATGCAGTCATGTGGGTTAGATCCTCAGCCTGCGCCGAGGTAGACGAACTTGAAGGTGAACACGCAAGCGATCGCCCAGATCACTGGACGCACTTCGCGCACACGGCCGGTCAACAGCTTCAACACCGCGTAGGAGATGAAGCCGAACGCCACGCCAAGCGCGATCGAGTACGTGAACGGCATGGTCAGCGCCGCGATGGCGGCTGGCACGCTTTCGGTGGTGTCGGACCAGTCGATGTCGACCAGTTCGCGCAGCATCAGACAGGAGACGTACAGCAGCGCAGGCGCCGTGGCGTAGCTTGGCACCACGCCGGCCAGCGGCGAAATGAACAGGCAAGCCAGGAACAGCACGCCGACGGCGACGGCGGTCAAGCCGGTGCGGCCGCCCGCCTGCACGCCAGCCGCGCTCTCGATATAGGCCGTGGTGCTGGAAGTGCCCAGCAACGAACCGGTAAGGATGGCGGTACTGTCGGCCATCAGCGCCTTGTTCAAGCGCTCCATCTTGCCGTTGACGAGCAAGCCGGCGCGATTGGCCACGCCCATCAGCGTGCCGGTGGCGTCGAACAGTTCAACCAGGAAGAACACCAGCACCACATTCAACAGGCCGACCGAGATCGCGCCCATCAGATCAAGCTTGAACAGCGTAGGCGCCAGCGATGGCGGCATGTCGACCACGCCATTGAACTTGTTCCCGGCGACGAAGAAGCTCATCACCGTCACTGCCAGGATGCCGATCAGGATCGCGCCCTTTACCTTCAGGCGGTCCAGCGCGACGATGACGAAGAAGCCGACGATGGCCAGCAGCGTGGGCGCCGAATGCAGGTCGCCAACGCGCACCAGCGTCTCAGGGCTGCTGACGACGATGCCGGCGCTCTTCAGCGAGATCAAGCCGAGGAACAGGCCGATGCCGACGGTGATCGCGGTGCGTATCGAGTGCGGGATGCCGTTGACGATCATCTCCCGCAGCTTGAATACGCTGACGAACAGGAATAGGCAGCCGGAGATGAACACCGCGCCCAGCGCCATTTCCCAAGGCATGCCCATGCCCTTCACGACCACGTACGCGAAGTACGCGTTCAGTCCCATGCCCGGCGCCATGGCGATCGGATAGTTCGCGTACAGGCCCATGATCAAACAGCCCAATGCGGCGGCGATACAGGTGGCGACGAAGACCGCGCCCTTGGGCATGCCGGCATCGCCCAGGATCGAAGGATTGACGAAGATGATGTAAGCCATCGTCAGGAAGGTGGTGAGGCCCGCGACCAATTCGGTGCGCACATCGGTCCCATTTTCTTTCAGCTTGAAGTACTTCTCTAGAATTAACATAACGTCTCCGTGTTCTATTTTTAACTGCTTCTTGTGTCATCCGCCGATTAAACATGGGAACAATCGGCTTAGACCTTATCTCAGGGGCCACTGTGTGTAATTGGTCTGGTGGCATACCTGCTATCTGCTATGGCCTATAACAGTCGGGACGCGCCGTATTTTTTACGGCGTAGCCCCTTGCTTACCCTCCTATGCTTTGCGTGCCGCCGGGTTTATACGAATTCACCAATCTTCGCGATCACCGCCTCGCGCACCGAGCCGCTCACAATGAAGGAGCGCGCTACTTCGAGGTCGTTGTGCAGCCAGCGGTCGCCGTCGAGGCACGCCGGAATCTGGCTGCGCACCGATTCATAGGCCGCCTGCGTGCCTTTGCCGAGCACAAAACCAGGCAGCAGGTTTTCTGTCATCGTCAGCGCCTGGGAGGCCAATAACATTTCAACGCCAACAATGTATTGTGTGTTCGATACCACAGTGGCGGCCTTGCGCGCGCACCAAGTGGAGTTGGAGACGTGGTCTTCGCTGTTGCCCTTGGCCGGAATCGAGTCCACGCTGCCCGGCATGCACAGCGTGCGGTTTTCCATGACCAGTGAACTGAGCGAGCATTGCATCACCGGATAGCCGGTGTTCACGCCACGCACGCCGGACATCAGGTTGCGCGGCAGGCCCCACGACAGCGTCGGATCGATCAGGCGCGCCACGCGGCGTTCGACGATGCTGCCCAGGTCCGCGACAGCCATCGCCAGCAGGTCCATCGCCTGCGCCAGGTATTGGCCGTGGAAGTTACCGCCCGAGATAATCTCGAAGCCACCACCGTCCTTGCCGAAGATGAGCGGGTTGTCGGTGGCCGAATTCACTTCCTTATCGAGGATGGTGTCGATGTAGTCCAGCGCATCGAACACCGGGCCATAGACCTGCGGCGCACAGCGCAGCGAGTACACGTCCTGGATGCGGGCGGTGTACGGGATGTCGGTACGGCGCAGCTCCTCCGGGAACTGCACGGCGCGCGCCTCGTGCGTGGTGCGGGTGGAGCCGTCCAGCAGTTCGCGGATGATGGCAGCGGTCTTGATCTGGCCAGCATGCGGACGCGCTTCGTGGATGCGTGGGTCGAAGGCCGACATCTCGGCGCGCATCGCCTCCAGCGTCAGTCCCAGCGACAGGCAGGCGTCCGACAGCATATTGCGCGCATCGGCGGCGGCCAGCAGCGCCACCGCCAGCGACACGGTGCAGCCATTGATCAGCGCCGAAGCATCCTTGGCCTTCAACTCGAAGACAACCGGGCCGACCTTGGATGCGCGAATCGCGTCCGGCGCCGACATGCGCTGGCCCTTGTACATCACCTCCGCCTCCTCGAAGCCGGCGATGGCGGCGGCCAGGTAGGCCAGCGGCGCCAGGTCGCCCGAGGCGCCGACGGAACCCTTCTGCGGCATGATCGGATGGATGCCGGCATTGACGAAGGCCAGCAGGCGGTCGACCACCTCCACGCGCGGCGCGGAGTAGTTACTGGCGAAGGCATTGGCGCGCAACAGCATGGTGGCGCGGCTGACCTCCTCGGAGAACGGCTCGCCCATGCCGCAGGCGTGGGCCTTGATCAGCTGCGTCTGGAACAGCACGATGTCCTGCACCTTGACGCGGGTGTCCTTCAGCATGCCGACGCCGGTGTTAAAGCTGTACATCATCGGCGCTTCGTCGTGCATCCAGGTCGACTCGATGTAGTCGCGGCTTTCCTTCAATGCGGCGCGCGACGACGCGGCCAGGTTCACTTCAATGGCGTGGTCGCGGGCGACGGCGACGACTTGCGCGGCGGTCAGGTTAAAGCCGTTGATGGTAGTGGTAGTCATAGTCGTTGTCTCTCAGTTGGCGCCGGCGGCGAACCACGCGCCGATTTCGGAGCGTTCTTCTGGCGTGATGTTGGTCATATTCCCGATCGGCATAGCCTTCAGCACGACGGCCTGCTGGTTGATCTTGGCCGCGTTCTGGTGAATCAGCTCCGGCGTGTGCAGCATGATGCCGGCTGGCGCGGTGGCGAAACCGGGCTGCGTGGGCTGGGCCGCATGGCAGCTGACGCAGCGCTGGTTGACGATGGCCTGCACACGGTTGAAGTCAGGTGCCGCGACGCCGGCATGCGCGGCATCGGCCACCTCGCCCGCGGCCGCAGGCAAAGGCGCCGCAGCGGGACGCGGGGCAATCACCACCGCGACAGCAGCGAGGATCGCAACGCCGGCCGCAGGGAAGTGCCAAGCAGTCTTGCCATGATGGCGCAGGTTGAAGAAGTGGCGAATCAGCACACCAGCCGCGATGATCGCGCCCAGCAGCGCCCAGCTATAGGCATGGCTGTAGGTCATCGCATAGTGGTTGCTGATCATGATGAGCAGCACTGGCAGCGTGAAGTAGTTGTTATGGACGGAGCGCTGCTTGGCCTTCTTGCCGTGGATAGGATCGGGCGACTTCCCCTGCTCCATCGCCTCCACCAGCTTGCGCTGGCCCGGAATGATCAGCATCAGTACATTCCCGACCATCATGGTGCCGATCATGGCGCCCACGTGGATGTAGGCGGCGCGGCCGCTCAGGAACTTGGTCAACACATAGGCCATGGCGACGATGAACACGAACATGATCACGCCCAGCAGGCCATCCTTCTTGCCCAGCGGCGAACGGCACAGGGCATCGTAGAACAGCCAGCCCACCAGCAGCGAGCCGAGACCCACGCCGATAGCCTGCAGCTGCGTCAGGTCGGCGACCGACTTATCGATCATCATCGCCGAAGCGTTGAAGTAGTAGACGATGAACAGCAGCGAGAATCCCGAGATCCAGGTCGCGTAGGCTTCCCATTTAAACCAGTGCAGGTCCGACGGCAGCTCGGCCGGCGACACCAGGTACTTCTGCGGGTTGTAGAAACCGCCGCCGTGCACGGCCCACAATTCGCCGGAGACGCCCTTCTTCGCCAGGTCGGAGCCGGGTTTGGGCGGGCGTATGCTGTTGTCCAGCCAGACGAAGTAGAAGGACGCGCCGATCCACGCTATCCCCGTGATGAGGTGCAGCCAGCGCACCAATAGATTGAGCCAGTCCACGCCGTAAGCGAGCAATTCCATGTTGTCTCCATGTTTGGATTTAGCTCGTCTGCCACCGCGGGCGCTCCAGACGATTGGGATGATTTCCCTTTTGGCCGCGAACTGTTGAAAGCTCCGCTGCGACCGATTGAAAACCACGCGCAGAACACGCATGGTGTGGAACGAACGATAAAACTAATTCTGGCTTTTCGTATGGCAGTAGCCGTATATTAAAAATAGGCTCACCGTTATAGATCGATCACCATGGCACAACTTCCCGACCACTTAGACCTGCACCTGATACGCATCCTGTACATGCTCCTCTGCGAGAAAAACGTCTCGCGCGTCGCAATGAAACTGGATCAAACGCAGCCCTCCATCTCGGCCTCGTTGCAGAAACTGCGCGAGCTAACGGGCGATCCACTGCTGGTGCGCGGCGGCCGTGGCATGGTGCCGACCCAGCACGGCGAAAGCCTGAAGGAACCGGCAAAGCGCATCCTCGACGAGGTGGGGCAGCTATTCCTGCACAAGACCCCCTTCGCCTCGAAGGAGGAAAGCCGCACCTTCCGCATCGGCGCACCGGACTATCTCGATATTCAATTCCTGCCGAATGTTGTGGCGCGTTTGCGACGCGAGTCGCCCAAGAGCCGCGTCATCATCCACAGCCTGGGCGCGGAAGTGGACGCGATCCGCATGCTGTCCGACGGCGATCTCGATCTGCTGATCGGGAACTGGGAGCAGCCGCCGGAGCACCTGTACCTGTCGCGGCTCTTCGAAGACCCGATCATCTGCGCCATGCGCGCCGATGCGCCCTACGCCAAGCGCACCGGCGCCAACGACATGACGCTGGACGACTATCTGAGTCTGCCCCACGTAGCGCCCTCGCCCACGCTGCCCGGCTTCCACGGCGTGATCGACAGCTTCCTGGCGCAGCAAGGCTACCAGCGCAACGTGGTCGTGGAGTCGGCGTATTTCAGCCTGATCCCCTACATGCTGACGCAGACCGACATGGTGCTCACCACAGGGCGGCAGTACCTGCGCTTCTACGAGCGCAACCTGCCGATCAAGACCTTCACCGTGCCGGTGCGCTTCCCGACGATGCGCTTCTACCAGCTATGGCACGAGCGGGTCCACCAGGCGCCGGAACACAAATGGCTGCGCGACCAGGTCACGCAGGCCGCACAAGCCCTCACCGCCAAATAATCCCGCCGTGGGCGTGGCACGCCCACAACACTCCCCATAAGCCCGGGCTGAATGCGGTTATGGCCCCGGGCGTATATAACAGGCTCCCCCGCCATATATCATTCCTCTTATACCAAGAGGAGACGGGCGACTGCCTGCACAACAATGACAATCACACTAGATCACCTGAACCGCTGTGGCGCCGAAGAATTCACGCAGCTGCTGCATGGCCTCTACGAACACTCGCCATGGATACCGGAGCGCGCCGCCGCGCAGCGCCCGTTCGCGACCATCGCCGCGCTCAAACAATCGCTGCAAGGCGTGGTGCGCCAAGCCACCGAGGAAGAACAACTGGGCCTGGTGCGCGCCCACCCTGAGCTGGCCGGCAAGGCGGCACTCGCCGGCGAACTGACCGCCGAATCCACCGGCGAACAGGCGCAGGCCGGCCTCACCCACTGCTCCGCCGACGAATTGGCGACGCTGCACAAACTGAACGCCGACTACAACGCCAAATTCGGTTTCCCCTTCATCCTGGCCGTCAAAGGCCCGACCGGCAACGGCCTGTCGCGGCAGGAGATCATCGCCGCCTTCAGCCGCCGCCTGCGCTCGCAACGCGACGACGAACTGGCCGAATGCCTGCGGCAAATCGGCCGTATCGCCGAGATGCGCCTCAACCAGTTGCTGCAAGTGGAGCTGCAATTTGGCGCCACCATCATGGAGTGGTCGGAAGTGATCGGCGCCTGGAGCGACGACGCCGACAACCTCACCTGCGCCTACATGACCGACGCCCACCGCAAGACCGCAGCACAACTGGCGGAGTGGATGAAAGAAGCCGGCATGGAAGTCTCCATCGACCCGGTCGGCAACGTCGTCGGCCGCTACAAGTCGGACAACCCGGGCGCCAAGGCGCTGCTGACCGGCTCTCATTACGACACCGTCCGCAACGGCGGCAAGTACGACGGCCGCGAAGGCATCCTGCTGCCCATCGCCGTGGTCAAGCATCTGAACGAGCGCGGTGAGCGCCTGCCCTTCGACCTGGAGATCATCGGCTTCTCGGAAGAGGAAGGCGTGCGCTATCAAAGCACCTTCCTCGGCTCGAACGCCGTGATTGGACAATTCGACATGGCGCTGCTGGACAAGGCCGACGCCCAAGGCATCACCATGCGCGAAGCGCTGACCGCCGCCGGCCACGACGTAAGCAAGATCGCCTCGGTCGCCCGCAAGCCGGAGGATGTACTGGCCTTCGTCGAAGTCCACATCGAACAAGGCCCGGTATTGCTGGGTAAAGGCCTGCCGACCGGTGTCGTTACCTCTATCGCCGGCAGCTGCCGCTACCAGGTCGAGCTCACCGGCCTGGCCAGCCACGCCGGCACCACGCCGATGATCATGCGTAAGGACGCCGCCGCTGCCGCCGCCGAAATCGTGCTTTACGTGGAAGATCGCTGCGGGCGCGAACGCTCGTTGGTCGGTACCGTCGGCCAGTTGCACGTGCCGGATGGCTCGGTCAACGTGATCCCCGGCGCCTGCAAGCTGTCGCTGGACATCCGCGCCGCCGACGACGCCACGCGCGACGCCGCCGTCACCGATATCCTGAATCAGGCCGAAGCAGTTTGCGCGCGCCGCCAGATCGGCCTCAAAGTCACCAAGATCATGCAAGCCCCTGCCGCACCATGCGCGTCATGGCTGGTGAAGCAGTTCGCCGCCGCCACCGAACGCGCCGGCATCGAAGTATTCGAGCTCCCGTCCGGCGCAGGCCATGACGCGATGGCGCTGGCTCGCATGACCGACGTCGCCATGCTGTTCACCCGTTGCGGCAACGGCGGCATCAGCCACAACCCGCTGGAAACCATGACGGCGGACGACGCCGAAGTATCGGCACAGATCTTCCTGGACTTCCTGCGCCAGTTCCAAACCAAGTAATTGCGGAGCAATCATGTCTGAACCTATTCGATTCTTCTATCGCGGCGAAGTCCGCTCCGTTGAAAGCGGCGCGCCGACCCGCACCCTGCTCCAGCACCTGCGCGAAGACCTGCACTGCACCGGCACCAAGGAAGGCTGCGCCGAGGGCGATTGCGGCGCCTGCACCGTGGTGGTGGCGGAACTGCAGCCGGACGGCGAAGTCGCCATGAAGTCGGTCAATTCCTGCATCCAGTTCGTGCCCACCTTGGACGGCAAGGCGGTCTTCACCATCGAAGACCTGAAACAGGCCGACGGCAAGATGCACCCGGTGCAGGAAGCGCTGGTCGAATGCCACGGCTCGCAGTGCGGCTTCTGCACGCCGGGCTTCGCCATGTCGCTGTGGAGCCTCTACCTGAAACAGGAAGGCCAAACCGCGCCGCCATGCCGCAAGACGGTGGATGAAACCCTGTCCGGAAACCTGTGCCGCTGCACCGGCTACCGTCCCATCATCGACGCGGCGCGCCGCATGGGCGAACTGCCGCACGTGAGCTTCGACCGCGACGCGCTGAAAGCCACGCTGAAAACCATCCAGCGAACCGAAATGTACAGCTACACCCACGACGGCCAAACCTTCTACGCCCCGCGTACGCTGGCCGAACTGGCCGCACTGCGGGCAGCCAAACCCACCGCCACCATCGTCGCCGGCTCCACCGACGTCGGCCTGTGGGTGACCAAGCAAATGCGCAACCTCGGCGACATGATCTATGTGCGCCAAGTGCAGGAGTTGTACCGCATGGAGGAGGAAGACGGCATGCTGTACATCGGCGCCGCCGTCTCCCTCAACGACGCCTACGAGGCGGTCTGCAAACACTACAAGGAAGAGCTGCACGAAATGTGGCAGCGCTTCGCCTCGCAGCCGATCCGCAATACCGGTACGCTGGGCGGTAGTGTCGCCAACGGCTCGCCGATCGGCGACTCGGCGCCGTGGATGATCGCGCTGGGCGCGGAAATCGTCATCCGCAGCGATAAGGGCCAGCGCTCCATGCTGCTGGAGAAGTTCTACCTCGATTACATGAAGAAGGACTGGCAGCCGGGCGAATTCGTCGAAGCCGTGCGCATACCGTTGCCGCGCAAGGACGTCCACTTTCGCACCTACAAACTGGCCAAGCGCTACGACCAGGACATCTCCGCGGTCTGCGCGGCCTTCGCCTTCACGCTGAAGGACGGCGTGATCAGCGACGCCCACATCGCCTACGGCGGCATGGCCGCGACCTCGCGCCGCGCGCCGCAGGCCGAAGCAGCCGTCAACGGCAAGCGCTGGGACGAGGCCACGCTGAAGCTGGCGATGGCCGAACTGGCGAAGGATTACACGCCGCTGAGCGACATGCGCGCCACCGCCAGCTATCGCATGAAAACCGCGCAGAACCTGCTGCGCCGCTACTGGCTGGAGACCAATCCCGATTCCGCCCAGCCGCTGCAATCGATCACCGCATTCCACTACGCAGAGGGAGCCGTAACAGCATGAACAGCAAATCGGAACCATTCCTGACGCAGGCCGTCCCCATGGCGTGGGCGGAAGTCGGCAAGCCGCATCCGCACGAATCGGCGGTGCTGCATGTGCTGGGCGAAGCCACCTACACCGACGACATCCCCGAAGCCGCCGGCACGCTACACGCGGCGCTGGGCATCTCGTCCAAGGCGCACGCCAATATCCTGTCGATGAACTTCGACGCCGTCAAAGCCATGCCCGGCGTGGTGGCCGTGTACACCCACAAGGACATCCCCGGCACCAACGACTGCGGCCCTATCATCCACGATGATCCGATACTCTCGGAAGGTCTGGTCGAATACGTCGGCCAACCGATCTTCATCGTCGTGGCGGACTCGCACGACAATGCCCGCCGCGCGGTGAAGAAAGCCGTCATCGAATACGAAGAGCTGCCAGCCATCCTGACGCCGCAAGCCGCACGGGATGCCAAGTCCTTCGTCGTGCCGCCCATGCATCTGGCGCGCGGCGATGCGCAGGCCGCGTTCGAACGCTGCAAGCACAAGCTGAAAGGCTCGCTGCACGTCGGCGGCCAGGAGCAGTTCTACCTGGAAGGCCAGATTTCCTACGCCATTCCAAAAGAGGGCAAAGGAATGCTGATCCACTGCTCCACCCAGCATCCGACCGAAATGCAGCATGTGGTAGCGCATGCGCTGCACCGCCACTCGCACGACATCGTAGTCGAATGCCGCCGCATGGGCGGTGGCTTCGGCGGCAAGGAATCGCAATCCGCGCTTTGGGCCGCCTGCGCCGCCATATCCGCCGCGCACCTGCGCCGTCCGGTCAAGCTGCGCGCCGACCGTGACGATGACATGATGGTCACCGGTAAGCGTCACTGCTTCTACTACGAGTACGAGATGGGCTACGGCGACGACGGCCGCATCGTCGCCGCCAAGGTGGAGATGGTGACGCGCGCCGGGTTCTCGGCCGACCTGTCGGCGCCGGTCGCCACGCGTGCCGTCTGCCACTTCGACAACGCCTACTATCTCGGCGACGTCGATATCCGCGCCATGGCCGGCAAGACCAACACGCAGTCCAATACCGCATTCCGTGGTTTCGGCGGCCCGCAAGGCGCCATCGCCATCGAGTATATCGTCGACGAAATCGCCCGCAATCTCGGCATGGACTCGCTGGACGTCCGCAAGATCAACTTCTACGGCCGCAACGACGAGGAAGGCCGCAACGTCACGCAGTACAACCAGAAAGTGGTCGACAACGTTATCCACGAACTGGTTGCGCAGCTGGAGGACGAAAGCGGTTACCGCCGGCGCCGCGAGGAAATCAACGCCTTCAACGCGAAGAGCAAAGTGCTCAAACGCGGCCTGGCGCTGACGCCGGTCAAATTCGGCATCGCCTTCAACGTCACGCACTTCAACCAGGCCGGCGCGCTGGTGCACGTGTACACGGACGGCTCGGTGCTGGTCAACCACGGCGGCACCGAAATGGGCCAGGGCATCAACACCAAGGTATGCCAAGTGGTGGCGCATGAACTGGGCATCGACCTCGCCATGGTGCGCGCCAGCGCGACCGACACCAGCAAGGTCGCAAACACTTCAGCCACCGCCGCATCCACAGGCGCGGACCTGAACGGCAAGGCGGCGCAGGACGCAGCCAACACCATCCGCTCGCGCCTGGCCGAATTCGCCGCCAAGCGCCACGATGGCGATCCCGCCACGGTGCGCTTCGAGTCGAACTTCGTCCACGTCGGCGAGATCGCGATTCCGTTCGCGGAGCTGGTGCAGAAGGCTTACATGGCACGCATCCAGCTGTGGTCCGACGGGTTCTATGCGACGCCCGGCCTGCACTGGGATCCTAAAACCATGAGCGGCAATCCATTCTCGTACTACGCCTACGGCGCCTCGGTATCGGAAGTGGTGGTCGATACGCTGACCGGCGAATGGAAGCTGCTGAAGGCCGACGCACTGTACGACGCCGGCAATTCGCTGAACCCCGCCATCGATGTCGGCCAGGTCGAAGGCGCGTTCATACAGGGCATGGGCTGGCTCACCACCGAAGAATTGTGGTGGAACGCCGCCGGCAAGCTGATGACGCACGCGCCGTCCACCTACAAGATCCCCGGCGTATCGGACTGTCCAGAGAACTTCAACGTCCGCCTGTTCAAGAACCGCAACGTCATGGACAGCATCCACCGGTCCAAGGCGGTCGGCGAGCCGCCGCTGCTGCTGCCGTTCTCGGTGTTCCTGGCGATCCGCGACGCCTGCTCCAGCGTCGGCGATCATCGCTACAACCCGCCGCTGCGCGCACCGGCAACCAGCGAGGCTATCCTCGATGCGATCAGCGCCGTGCAGGCGGCTTCGGAAGCGGCGAATTAATCATGTCCATGCCACTCAATCTTAATGCGCTGACGGCGGCGGCCAGCAAGGCCGTGCCCCGCGTGCTGGTCACCGTCGCGCAGGTCGCCGGTTCCGCGCCGCGCGAACCTGGCGCAAAGATGCTGATCACCCAGTATCACGCCTTCGACACCATCGGCGGCGGCCACCTGGAAATGGTCGCCACCGACATCGCCCGCGAGATGCTGTCCATGCCTGCCGGCGAGCTGCGTGCCGAGCGCCGGCTGGAGCGTTTCCCGCTGGGCCCCAGCCTGGGCCAATGCTGCGGCGGCGTGGTCCACCTCGCGTTCGAACGCATCATGCCGGAAGCCGGCGAGCATTTCGGCTCGCTGGCCCGCCGTTGGCGCGAAGGCCAGGACAGCTGGCGCCTGGTGCCGCTGGACAGCGTGGAGCCAGCCAGCTGCTACGACGCGACGGGCGCACACCTCAGCGGCCCCGGCCCCGCGACCTTGCCCCGGCCCGGACCCGGTATCGACTGCAAGGTGCGTATCGACGATCACGGCAAGCGCTGGCTCATCGACTCCTGCCTGCCCTATCGTCAGCGTCTGTACCTGTTCGGCGCCGGCCACGTGGGCGCGGCCATCGTGCGCGCGCTGGCGGAACTGCCATGCCAGGTGGTGTGGATCGACGAGCGCGAAGACATGTTCCCCTCCGTCCTGCCGGCCAACGTCCGCATCGAAGCGACCGACACGCCTGAAGCGGTGGTGGAGGAAGCGCCGCCCGGCGCCTCCTTCCTGGTGCTAACGCACAGCCACGCGCTGGACCAGCAGCTGTCCGAACACATACTGCGCCGCACCGACTTCACCTGGTTCGGCCTGATCGGCTCCAAGACCAAGCGCGTCTCCTTCGAACGCCGCCTGCAGGAACGCGGCATTCCGGCGGCGCGCATGGCGGACATGACCTGCCCTATCGGTTTGCCCGGCATCCACGACAAGGCGCCGGCGGTGATCGCCATCTCGGTGGCGGCGCAGCTGATGCAGGTCTGGGAAGCCGCCGCGCTCTCCGCTCCGGCGGAAAACGGTGCTAAAATGAGCGCATCCGCACCTGCCGTCTTATCGGAATCGCAAACCGTATGTATCAATTGATGTCCTTCCAACTGCCTGCAAGCCGGGCGTTCTCACTCTCCGGCAGCGCCGGGGCGGGAGCGCGCTATCGCCATCTAGAGCGCGCACCTCATTAATCTAGCCACCGCGCTAGCAGTAACCCCAAACGCATAGACCGGTGTGGCGCCAAGCGCCCGCCTTCATCGCCGACGACCATGTCAGTCGCGCCGCATCGCCGCGCGCGTCAACTGGCGTCCGCACTACGGAACAAGGAATCAATATCATGGCAAGCTTCATCACTCCGAGCGGCAATTTCCAGGCTTACCGCGCCAGCCTCCTGCACTTCAGCGACGACCCGGCCTTCGCCGCCAACGCCTGCTCCTGGCATGAGGACGGCCTGTTGATCGTCAACGACGGCAAGGTCCACCTGGCCGGCGATTTCAGCCAGCTGATCGCCTTTCTGCCGCAAGGTACACCGCTGCACGACTATCGCGGCAAGATCATCATGCCCGGCTTTATCGACACGCACGTCCACTATCCGCAGACCGACATGATCGCCTCGCCGGCGCCCGGCCTGCTGCCATGGCTGGAGAAGTACACCTTCCCCACCGAGCGCAAATTCGCCAATCCCGAACACGCGGCCAACGTCGCCAGCTTCTTCCTCGACGAACTGACACGCTGCGGCACCACCACGGCCATGGTCTACTGCACCGTACATCCGCAATCGGTGGACGCCTTCTTCACTGAAAGCGAAAAGCGCAACCTGCGCATGGTCGCCGGCAAAGTGCTGATGGACCGTAACTGCCCGGACTTCCTGCAAGACACCGCCGAAAGCGGCGCGCGCGAAAGCGAAGCGCTGATCAAGAAGTGGCACAAGCGCGGCCGCCAGTTGTACGCGATCACGCCGCGCTTCGCGCCCACGTCCACCGAAGCCCAGCTGGAACTGGCCGGCGCGCTGGCCAAGGCCTACCCGGACACCTTCCTGCAAACCCACGTGGCCGAGAACACCGACGAGGTGGCGTGGGTCAAATCGCTGTTCCCGAATGCGCGCAGCTACATGGACGTCTACGACCATTTCGGCATGATGCGCCCACGCTCGATGTACGCGCACTGCATCTGGCTGGACGATACCGACCGCGCCCGCATGGGCGAGACGCAATCCGCCATCTCCATCTGCCCTACTTCCAACCTGTTCCTGGGCAGCGGCCTGTTCGACTTCGAACGTGCCGACGCGAAGCGAGTCCCACTCTCGCTGGCCACCGACGTTGGCGGCGGCACCTCGTTCTCGATGCTGCAAACGATGAACGAAGCCTACAAGGTGGCACGCATGGGAGGCACATATTTGCAGGCGATGCGCATGTTCTACCTCGCCACGCTGGGCGGCGCCCGCGCCATGCAGCTGGAAGGCACAATCGGCAATTTCGTGTCGGGCGCGGAGGCGGACTTTATTATCCTCGATCCCAAAGCCACGCCATTGCTGGCCCGCCGCACGGAGCGTACGGATTCGGTCGAAGAACTGTTGTTCGCCATCGCCATGCTGGGCGACGACCGCGCGATCTCTGCCACCTACGCCGCCGGCAAAGCTGTCCACCAGCGTCACGGCTAAGCAATCCCGCGTCGGCTGCGCTCCGAATTAGGTTACGATATGCGGAGCGCAGTCGGCGCTGATTTGCTTACCGAATGATGAAACGAAGATCTCTACTAGGCATGGCCCTGGCGCTCAGTTGCGGCGCCAGCCTTGCGCAGACCGGGCCAGCCAGGCGGCTGCGCGTCGTCACGACACATCTGCCCCCGCTTGTTTTCGAAAACGACAACCAGCATCCGGGTGCCCTGCGTGAGCTGCTCAATGAACTGTGCAAGCGCACGCAGATGGAACTCAAGCTGGAGTTCGTGCCCTGGAAGCGTGCGCTGTTCCTCGCAACTTCGATGCCGGCGACGGCGATTTTTCCCGTCACACGCTTGCCGGAACGCGAATCCCGCTTCCGCTGGCTGGCGCCCTTGTACGAAGAACACTACATGTTCCTCGCGCCGCGCGGCGGAACGTTCGACCTCCAGCATCTGGACGACATGAAGTCCCGCCGCATCGCGCTGCTGCGCGGCGCCGCACAGACCGCGATACTTCAGGAACTCGGCTACCGGAATATCGTCGAAGGGAATTCGATCGAAGAGATCCACCGCTATCTGCTGGAGGGCATGGCCGATGCGGCCTTCGGCGAACAGAATATCATCCAGAGTTCGCTCAAGAGCCGCTCAGCGCAGCGGGCCTTCCAGGTCAGCGCTCCGGTGCGCACCACCACGGCATGGCTGGCCGGCTCGCTGGACTTCGACGAAGCCACGGTCCAGGAGTTCCAGCGCGCGAAGGCGGCCATGGATGCCGATGGAACCACACACCGCATCCTGGCCAAGTACAAGCTGGCTTAAATGCTGCCCAAGCCGGACAAGGTGCGCTTCACGGCGACATCGAGCGGCGTGCGCGGTTCGGCGCCGAGCATCCGCACCAGACGCTGGTTCGACATCTGGACAGGCTGCTGCCACAGGTAGCGCATCTCGCGCAGTTCGCGGAACACCGTGACGAACGGCGACGCCAGCGCCAGCAGCCACCACGGGAAGGCGCTTGCCTTCAGCTCCGGCTTGCGCGCGGCACGGGCGATTGCGGCCACCATTTGCGTGCCGTCGGCATCCCAATGGCCTTCCATCTGAAACCGGGCGAAGGTCGCCAGCTGATCCTCCTTCTCGACCAACTGCACCATCGTCTCGGCGACATCCGGCAGGTAGGCCCATTGATGGCCGACGCCCGCGCTGCCCGGATAGCTGACGCCCGTCAGCGGCTTGCCCGGCTTGACCAGGCCTTGTGCGAACCAGCTGTTGCCGACCTTGGGGCCGAAGAAGTCGCCGGCCCTCACAATCAGCGTCCTTACCCCATCGGCCGCCGCGGCCTGCAAGCGCGCTTCCATCTCGACGCGGATCGCTCCTTTGCGGGTGACTGGCCGTTGTGGCGACTCCTCATCCAGGATCGGGAACGCATCGGGGCCGTAGTTGTACACGGTCCCGGGCAGCAGGATGCGTGCGCCGCTGGCGCGGGCTGCGGCGATGCTGTTATCTATCATCGGCAGCACCAGCGCGCCCCAGTTGCGGTAGCCGGGCGGGTTGACGGCATGGACGATCAACTGGACGCCGTGCGCCGCGTTGACCACTTCGCCGCGATTCATCGCGTCGCCCGCCAGCCATTGGATGCCGTCGTTCGGCTTCGCGGCACGCTCCGGCGCGCGATGCAGCGCCTTGACGTTCCATCCGCGAGCCATCAGAAGCCGCGCCACTTCGCCGCCGATTCCGCCCGTTGCGCCCAGTACCAGTGCAGTCTTTTTCATGTTGATCTCCGTTTGGTGAGTTGATGGAGTCAGTGTCGCGCAAACCGGGCTAAAAGAAAATTACCGAAAAGCGCATAGTAGCTATACAATTTCGTATGGCCATGAACGAACCAAACTGGGACCATTACCGCTCCTTCCTCTCCGTGCTGACGGAAGGCTCGCTGTCGGCCGCCGCCCGCGCGCTAGGCCTGACGCAGCCGACGGTCGGCCGCCATATCGACGCATTGGAGCAATCGCTCTCGCTGTCGTTGTTCACGCGCTCGCAATCGGGCTTCATCCCGACCGATGCCGCATACGCGCTGCAGTCGTATGCGGAAACGCTGGCGGCCACCTCCTCGGCGCTGCTACGCGCCGCTTCGGGCCTGGGACATGGAGAGATCAAGGGAACGGTCAGGGTCACGGCAAGTGAAACCATCAGCGTGGAGGTGTTGCCGCCGATCCTGGCGCGGCTCACGCGCGCGCATCCCGGCATCACCATCGAGCTGGCGACCTCCAACCGCATCGAAAACCTGCTGCGGCGCGACGCGGACATCGCCGTCCGCATGACGCGGCCGGAGCAGGACGTGCTGGTGGCGCGCCGCATCGGCAATATCGATCTGGGGTTCCACGCCAGGCGCGACTACCTGAAGCGCCGGGGAATGCCGAAGACGTGGGACGACATGGCCGGCCACGCCCTCATCGGCATCGACCGCGAGACGGCCTTCACCCGTAGCCTGCAACATCTGCTGGCTAACCTGCAAAACCGCTCCTACGCGCTGCGCAGCGACAGCGACCTGGTTCACCTGGCCGCGATCCGCGCCGGTCTGGGAATAGGTATCTGCCAGACCCGGCTGGCCGAACGAGATGGCCGGCTGGTGCGGGTACTGCCCGACCTGCTGACCATTCCGCTCGATACCTGGCTGGCGATGCATGAGAACCTGCGCAGCAACCCCGCCTGCGCCACCACCTTCGCCGCCCTCGCCGAAGGCCTTACCGAATACGTCAACGTTGGCTAGCTAGCTTGAACTTACTTTTTAAGCTTGGACATACTGCCGATGCGCTGTCCCTGCAAGACAGAAATGCAATCGAGCACGCCTGCCTGGAATAGCAGGATATTAAGCGATCCGCCATAAGCAAAATAACCCAGTTCATCGCCCTTATTGACCTTGATTGGTTGGCCGCCGGGAGGGACGTAGGTGTTGCTCACCACCGAAGGGTGTATCGCACTGATCGTATTCAGCCCGACAGGAATCACCGCCACGTATCCATAATCCTTGGTCTCAATGATGAAGTAGGCCCGGTGGAAGTCTTCAAAAATACTGAAGTCAGTATCGCTTTCGCCGATATTGCCTTCACCAAACCAGTGTTCCCCATCCATGATCCCATTGTAGATACCCGGCACTTCCATTCCTTCCACAATATTGCCGCCGACCGGCGCGTGATAGTGGTGATAACTGGTAGGCATCAATACACAGGAAACGGCGGTGCCGCCAACAAAGTGTTTCGCAAATTTCGAGTTATTCAACAACTGCGTCACATTCAGCTCCCGCGTCTTGACCGGCAGAGAGGTCTTGAGTGTGAGGTTGGACTCGATGAAGTTGATTTCGGTATCGCCTGACGCCACCACGATGGAATCGTCGTCAGGAGCGGAAATGGGCCGGGGGTTGTAGGCGGCCGTGATATTCAGGCTACGGGTAAAGAACTCATTGAAGGTCTTGAAGCCGCCAGCTGGAATGACAAAGTCCTTGTTCGGAAATGTAGCCATCCATTGTTTCATGTAATCCGGATTGATGGAAGCTGTGGAATCCATGAAACGTCCGCGCTCCTTGATGAATCTTACTGTCCAGTTGAATATCTCTTTCGAATATACCTCCGCATGACCACTTTTGCTCTGCAGTTTATTCATGAAATAAAAAGCCTGCGGATTATTCACGTAGAAGAAGGTCAATGGAACGATAAAACCCAGCCCGCTGCTTGGCAAGGGTAAAAATGTGAACCATTTATCAAAATAGCCTACGAAATCATCGACAGTGGTTCCGGTCCAGGGATTTTCCTGCTGGATGCCCAGCTCCATGATAAATGGGTCCAGATTTGCGATCGCAGTGTTGTAAGCCGCTTCGACCACCGGATTTCTGACGATCACCCGCAACTCATTCATGATCTCCTTCATCTCTGGCGTATGGGCCGGATAAACCTCATCGGGAAACATCGCGGTTAATGGGTTTTTCGATGAAGTGTTTGAATTTTTCTGTTCCATAACATCAGTCCCCTTTAGGTGAGTAATTTATATGTGATCAGACTCAATACAAAATGGTACAAGGCCATGCCGCACAACATTGCGCAGACAAATCCATCCGCGCTCAGGTTTTTCTGCGCGCTGATAGCTATCCATTCAACAGCACTCATCGCCAGCCCCATACAGAACAACATCAATAAGCATTGCGCCAGACGCGGCAAGATTTGCGTTCGGACGCAGCGCCGCGTACCTGCCCAGCCGGCAGCCCTTTGTTCCTGACCCCCGCGAAAGCTTAGGCAAATCCAAAGCAGCATTGCGACATTCGTAATGGGGAACCACTGGCTATGAAATTCAATATGCCGAACTACCCCCGCAAGGAATTCCACATCCACGGAGGTACGGCACTGGGACAATAAATATGCGGGAGGGAGGCGCCAAAAATCGCATAAGCTGGCAATACTGATCAAGGCGCCACATGCAAGCAAAGACCAAATTGCGCTGCGTTGCCGGCTCAAATGAAATAACAGCCATGACGTCATCACCAGACAAGCACCACTAAGCGCGCCCCACAACCACAGGGTCGACACCCGATGCGGCAAAAGAGGTATCAGCGTTGCGAGCCAAAAATAGAAAAATAGCAGTATCAGGTCGCCTCCAGGCTTGACGGAAAGCCAGGCCTGGAGCGAATCCATTGCATCCTTCTGCATAATTTTCACAATGCTCCCGTTGCCAGGCAAGGCATTATTTCAAGCTGGCCCTCAAGGGCTTGATTGTGCGAGGCACCGTCGATGTCAGCTCAGGACCCGCCTTATGGCTCACGATTTCAGCACTAAAGATCGTGCCTGGATCGTCGACCACTTTGTCCGACAAGTGATTCAAACTGAAGTGCGCCTTGACATTCAGGTGGGTCTGGCAATTGGCGCACCCCTGGATCGCATTTCTGCTCAATACAGATTGAACGCCCACCAGATGTTTCCGGCCCTTCACCGTGGCATATCCTGCAATGAGGAATGAACCGCTGACGGCCGCTTTATTTGCGCCAGTCACCGTCAATACCTTGCCACTATGGCCCTCCGACACGTTCAGCATTTGCTGTTTGCCAGCCGCAGCAGCGGGCCAGCTGGCTTGGTCCAGCGAACCTATCGAGTAGGTGTAATTCAACTGCTTCTCGATATTGATTACATCATTGGACACATATACCTTGCCATGGTCATCGGTAAATGGCATCAACGGTGATTCCATCGACAACCAAACATTGCCCGCGACGCCAGGTGTAGGTCCCTGATTATCGACAGAGTTTGTACCGGGATATTGGGGAATGACATCCAGCTTGTCGAGGTTGCCGGTTTTCTTTTGCCACACCCAAAACATTCGATCGACATTGCAGTGATGGAAATAGAAAATCGGATCCAGGCCCGCAGTATCATTTTCGCCCATGTCGCCATTGGCCCCGACAATCGGCGACCCATCAAAATCTTGGGTTTTTACAGTCGTAATATCCACGCCCCCCACTGCCACGTGGATATCGTTATGGGGTTGTTCCAGCGGCACCGCCGGGGTCCCACCGGCGCTCATCAGATCATTATAATTTTGACTGGAAGTCGTATTCGAGAAAACCGTATAATTTGGCGCGTCCAAACAGTTTTGGTATGACTTATAGATGCCTGCAGGGATAGATAAGTTATTATTGACGTTATCTGGCTGAATGACAACGACGGGAAGATTTAGCCAATCCACTACGTTTTTGTTAAGTACGGTAACCGCTTCCTCCGGAGTCCATTGGCTATTGTGCACAATCGTCGTGGCGTGGTTTTCAGGAGTGCCCACCAAACCGGAGTAAGGGTAACGAACCGTGGTATAACCCGAATTCTTCGTGTACAAACCTCCGTTGGTACCATCCTGATCTGTAGAGACGTTATCTGTGATGTTCACAGGGAAAGTGAATGACAGCAGCGGATTTGGTATTTTATTCCCGTTGCTGTAGGTGAAAAACTGGTCTGTCAGGCAGGACGGGATGCCGTACATTAATGAGTAATCATCCGTTTCATCCCAATACGGTAACATAACATCTTCACAACCTGGAATACTTTGCAATGCGGCTTCCAGTCTCTTCAAGTACATCCTGTGCCAGGTTGGAAACAGGACATTCCCATGATTACACCAACCGCCCCACCACGCACTGCTTCCATATCCGGCTCCCCGGAAGGGTTCACCGTGATAACCACCAATCACAAAAAATGAATTGAGGTCGGACGGATCCAGTGCCTTGATACCCGCCCAGGCAGTCATCAAGTCTTCCAGTGTTTTAGTGTCCGTCTTGTTCTCGAAATTGGTTTGTATCTCCAAAATGGAACGACGAACACCGGTTGATGTTTTAGCCATATGTCACCTCAATTCTTGAAATAGAGGGACCAATAGTACGTTTGTGCTGACGACGAAAAACTCTCCAATCGTAACATTCCGTGAATATTTTATTATTTACCTAAATTGATTTATCGCAATACGTGTAAAACCCCGGATGGTATGTGCGATTAAATATTAACTTTAATATTCTTAGTTAATAATACTAACCATGTCGCCAGGATAAACGGCGCCGTGAAGCAAGGAAGGCCAGCGACGCCAAGGATGGCCGCCAGTGAAAAGCTGAGCGCGACGCCGGCGAGGCGGCGGGGCCAGCGGCATTGATGGGTGTGCAAGGCAAGCGTTGCAAGCAGACTGTTGATGCCTGCGCCGGCGGCGTGAACTTCGACGCCGGAACTCGGCAAAAGCCAGCTTGTCAGCGAAATCGCCAGCCAAGACAACGCGGCGCCCGATAACGCCCACATCGCCAGGTGCCAATGGCGGCGGGCCAACGCGGCCCACAGCAGCATGCCCAACGGAGCCAAGCCTATGAACGCGGCCTCCCCTAATGAGCAAAACAGATAACTGAAGGCGGTCGCGCCGCAGACACCCGCCGATGGCGGCAGCCCCTGCAAGCCGAAGTTGGAGCCCACCGCAGCAGCAAGCCACATCGACAGGACAAACGGCAGCGTCAATGGCGGGATGCGCATACGCTCGATAAACCGGGTCAGCACGGCCGTCAGCACGCCGGTCATTGCGATCCATACCAACAACGCGCCGCCCACCTGATAGGTGGCGCAGAGGCCGATACCCGTCAGAGCCCCATTAAAACCGTATAAACCGTTATGCCGGCGCTCTTCTGGAAGCTTCAACGCGCACGCCGCGAACGAGGCGCAGCCGGCGCCCAGCATGCAGCCCAGCGCCAGGGCCGGCCCGCACAGATACAGGCAAAGCAGCAAAACGGCGCCGAATGCCGGCGAGTCCTGAGAGTAGATCTGGGCCATCGCCGTCAACTGGCGTTGCAGCACCACAGGCACCGCAACGCGAAGGGCCGGCGATACAATCACGCGGCTGCCGGCTCGTTATCGGGCCAAATCTGCGCGATGCGCAGCAGATTGGTGCTGCCCGGCTGGCCGAATGGCACGCCCGCCGTGATCGCAATCTGGTCGCCCGGTTTTCCGAAGCCTTCCCGCAGCGCCGCCTGGCACGCCGCGGCCACCATGCGGTCCACATTGCGCACGTCCGGGCTCACGGTCGAATGCACTCCCCAGGCAAGCGCCAGGCGGCGCGCCGTCGACAGGTTCGGGGTGATGCTCAGGATGGGCGCCATCGGCCGCTCGCGCGCCGCGCGCAGGCTGGTGTGACCGGAGCTGGTGTACGTCACCGTCGCGACCGCGCCGACGATCTGCGTCACGTCGCGCAGCGCCGAGCAAATCGCATCGCCGCTGTTCGGCATCGGCGCCTGGTTCTGGGCGTCGATCATCTGGCGATACAGCGGGTCCTTCTCCACTTCGCAGATGATGCGGTCCATGATGGACACCGCCTCAGTCGGATAAGCCCCGCTGGCCGATTCCGCCGACAGCATCACCGCATCGGCGCCGTCGTAGATAGCGCTGGCCACGTCGGAGGCTTCCGCCCGCGTCGGCACCGGTGCCGAGATCATCGACTCCAGCATCTGCGTAGCGATGACAATAGGCTTGCCCTGAAGGCGGCAAGCGCGCAGGATGCGTTTCTGCACGCCGGGAACCCGCTCCGGCGGCACCTCCACACCCAGATCGCCGCGCGCCACCATGATCGCATCCGATACCGCGACAATGGCCTCCAGCGCATCCAGCGCCGCCGGCTTCTCCAGCTTGGCCAGCAACGCCGCGCGCGTGCCGACGATGGCGCGGGCTTGGACCAGGTCCTCCGGCCGCTGCACAAACGACAGCGCAATCCAGTCCGCGCCCATCTCCAGCGCGAAGTCCAGGTCACGCAGGTCCTTCTCCGTCAGCGCCGGGATAGGCAGCACCACGTCCGGCACATTGACGCCCTTGCGGTCCGACAGCACGCCGCCATTGACCACGCGAGTACGGATCACGCGGCCCTCATTGGCGACCACCGCCAGCCGCAGCTTGCCGTCGTCCAGCAGCAGGGATTGGCCGGCGTCGATCACTTCGAACAGTTCCGGGTGCGGCAGGCACACGCGCTGCGCATTGCCGGGCGACGTGTCGCGGTCCAGCGCAAACTCCTGTCCCGCCACCAGCGTCACCTTCCCTTCGGCGAACTGCCCCACGCGCAGCTTGGGCCCCTGCAGATCGGCCAGGATGGCGATCGGCCGGCCGGCGCTGCGTTCGATCTCGCGCACGATGTTGCAGCGCGCCTGGTGGTCCTGATGCGTGCCGTGGCTGAAGTTAAAGCGGAACACATCGGCGCCCGCTTCGAACAATGCCTGGATGGCTTCCTTGCTGCTGCTGGCCGGGCCGAGCGTGGCCACGATTTTGGCCTGACGTTGACGTCGCATTGCGTGTTCCTTTTTTACAGAATTAAGACGGCGCGGAAGTCGTTGACGTTGGTGCGGGTCGGACCGCTGACCACCAGATCGTTCAACGCGCTGAAATAGCCGTAACCGTCGTTGTTTTCCAAGAGCGTCTTGGCCCGCAGTTTCTGCGTCAGGCCGCGCTCCAGCGAGTCCGGGCCGTACAGCGCGCCGGCGTTGTCCTCGGAGCCGTCGATGCCGTCGGTGTCGCAGGCCACGGCGTGGATGCCGGGATGGCCGTCCAGCGCCACCGCAAGGCTGAGCAGGAATTCCGCATTCCGCCCGCCGCGCCCCGAGCCGCGCACCGTCACTGTGGTCTCGCCGCCGGAGATGATGACGCAAGGCCGCTGGAACGGCTGCCCGCGCGTCGCCACCTGCCGCGCCATCGCCGCGTGGACGATGGCGACATCGCGTGACTCGCCTTCGATGCCGTCGGACAGGATGTAAGGCGTGATGCCCACCGCATGCGCGTGCGCGGCAGCCGCCTCCAACGCATCCTGAGCGATGGCGATGACGTGATGGCTGTTGCGTGCAAAGCGCGGATCGCCCGGCTTCGGCGTCTCGCCCGCGCCGGATTCAAGATGTTCCCGAATGCTGTCCGGGATGGCGATGTCGTACTTGCGCAGCACCGCCAGCGCATCGGCGCAGGTGGTTGGATCGGGCAGCGTTGGGCCGCTGGCGATGATGCCGGGATCGTCGCCTGGCACGTCCGAGATCAGCAACGTCACCACGCGTGCCGGCGCGCAGGCCAGCGCCAGCCTGCCGCCCTTGATGGCCGACAGGTGTTTGCGCACGCAGTTCATTTCGGAGATGGCGGCGCCACTCTTCAGCAAAGCCTTGTTCAGCGCCTGCTTCTGCTCCAGCGTGATGCCGGGCGCCGGCAACGCCAGCAGCGACGAGCCGCCGCCGGAGATCAGGCAGAGCACCAGGTCGTTCTCGCTCAGACCCTGCACCATCTCCATCATGCGGCCTGCGGCGGCGCGCCCCGCCTCGTCCGGCACCGGATGCGCGGCCTCGATCACTTCGATTCGCTCGCAGTCCACGCCATGCTCGTAGCGCGTGACGACCAGCCCGGAGATGTCACCCTTCCAGTGACGCTCGACCGCGCGCGCCATGGCGGCGGCGCCCTTGCCCGCGCCGATCACCAGCGTGCGGCCATTCTTCGGCGGTTCCGGCAGATACGCCGGCAGGCACTTCTCCGCACTGACAGCGTCCACCGCGCTGCCGTAAAGATCGAGCAGGAATTGGCGTGGATTCAGGGTGCTCATTACGCCTCGGCGATCTGGTGGTTGGACATCAGCTCGATCGCGCGGCACAGCGCCGAATGGTCCATGCCGCCCAGGCCATTGGCCGCGCAGGCATTCATCAGCTCCTGCGCCATCGCGGTATTCGGCAGCGACACGCCCATCGCCTTGGCGCCTTGCAGCGCCAGGTTCAGGTCCTTCTGATGCAGCTCGATGCGGAAGCCCGGATTGAAGGTGCGCTTGACCATGCGTTCGCCGTGCACTTCCAGGATGCGCGAGTTGGCGAAGCCGCCCATCAGCGCGGAGCGCACCTTGGCCGGGTCGGCGCCGGCCTTGGACGCGAACAGCAGCGCCTCGGCCACGGCCTGGATGTTCAGCGCGACGATGATCTGGTTGGCGACCTTGGTGGTCTGGCCGTCGCCGTTGCCACCGACCAGCGTGATGTTCTTGCCCATCAGTTCAAACAGGGGCTTGACGATGTCGAACGCCGCTTCCGAGCCGCCGACCATGATCGTCAGCGAGCCTGCCTTGGCGCCGACTTCGCCGCCGGAGACCGGCGCATCCAGGTATTCGCAGCCCAAGGCATTGATCTTCTTGGCGAACTTCTTGGTCTCGATGGGCGAGATCGAGCTCATATCGACCACGATGGTGTTCGGCCGCAGGCCCTTGGCCACCCCCTCTTCGCCGAACAGCGCCGCTTCGACGTGCGGCGTATCCGGCACCATGACGATGATAATGTCGGCGCGCGCCGCCACTTCGGCTGCCGAGGTGCAGACCGTGGCGCCGGCTTCGATCAGCGGGAATGGCGGGTTCTTGATGTCGTGCAGGTACAGTTTGTGGCCGCCATTCAGCAAGTGCTGCGCCATCGGTGCGCCCATGATACCCAGACCAATAAATCCAACTCGAGACATGATATTTTCCTTAAAAAGTATGTGATTTAAACGCCATGCGCGGCGCGCCAGCCCAGGCCCGCTTCCGTCGTGGTGCGCGGCTTGTATTCGCAACCGATCCAGTCGTTGTAGCCGGCGGCGTCCAGCTGCTCGAACAGGTAGCGGTAGTTGATTTCGCCGGTACCCGGCTCGTTGCGGCCGGGGTTGTCCGCCAGCTGTACGTGACCGATCAGCTGCAGGTGCTTCCTGATGGTGTTGGTCAGCTCACCTTCCATGCGTTGCATGTGATAGATGTCGTACTGGATGAACAGGTTGTCCGATCCGGTGGCCGCGATGAGCGATGCCGCCTGCGCCGTATTGGTCAGGAAGAAGCCGGGAATGTCGTAGCTGTTGATCGGCTCAATCAGCAGGCGGATACCCTCGTCCTTCAGCGCCTCGGCGGCGAAGCGCAGATTGTCCACCAACGTGACCTGCGCGTCCTGCCGCGTCACGCCCTGGGGCAGGATGCCGACCAGGCAGTTCACCTGCTTCACGCCCAGCTCCTTGGCGTAGGCGATGGCGGTCCAGACGCCGTCGCGGAATTCCGCCACGCGGTCCGGGTGGCAGGCGATGCCGCGCTCACCGGCTTCCCAGTGGCCCGCCGGAAGGTTGTGGAGCACCAGTTCCAGCTTGTTGGCCTTCAGGCGCTCGGACAGGTCGCGGGCGCTGTACGCATACGGGAACAGGAACTCCACTGCCTGGAAGCCGGCGCGAGCCGCCGCTTCAAAACGGTCGATAAACGGCACCTCGGTGAACAGCATGGTGAGGTTGGCTGCAAGTTTGGTCATGTCGTTTTCCTCTCAGTCCAGCAGGGAGATCGCGGTCGGCGCGTCGGATCCGCGCAGCGCCAGCTCTTCGAACTCGTTGATCTTGTCGATGTCGGTGCCCATTGCGATGTTGGTCACGCGTTCCAGGATCACTTCCACCACCACCGGCACCTTGAACTCTTCCATCCACTTGTTGGCCTGTTCGAAGGCGGCCGGCAGCTCGTCCGCATCGGTCACGCGGATCGCTTTGCAGCCCAGGCCTTCCACCACGGCGATGTGGTCGACGCCGTAGCCGTTCAGCTCCGGCGCGTTGATGTTCTCGAACGACAGCTGCACGCAGAAGTCCATGTCGAAGCCGCGCTGCGACTGGCGGATCAGGCCGAGGTAGGAGTTGTTCACCACCACATGCAGGTAAGGCAGCTTGAATTGCGCCCCCACCGCCAGCTCTTCGATCATGAACTGGAAGTCGTAGTCGCCCGAAATGGCCACTACCTTGCGCTGCGGGTCGGCCGCGGCCACGCCCAGTGCGGCGGAGATGGTCCAGCCCAACGGGCCGGCCTGGCCGCAGTTGATCCAGTGGCGGGCGTTATACACGTGCAGGAACTGCGCGGCGGCGATCTGCGACAGGCCGATGGTGCTGACGTAGCAGGTATCGCGGCCGAAAGCCTTGTTCATCTCCTCGTACACGCGCTGCGGCTTGACCGGCACCTGTTCGAAGTGGGTCTTGCGCTGCATGGTGCGCTTGCGTTCATTACACTGCGCCACCCACGCCGAACGGTCTTTGAGCTTGCCGGCGGCTTTCCACTCGGTTGCCACTTCGATCATCAGCTTGAGCGCGGCGCCGGCGTCGGAGACAATGCCGAAGTCAGGGCCGAACACGCGGCCGATCTGGGTAGGCTCGATGTCGATGTGGACGAATTTGCGGTCCTTGGTGTACACCTCGATGGTGCCGGTGTGGCGGTTGGCCCAGCGGTTGCCAATGCCGAACACGAAGTCCGACGCCAGCAGCGTCGCGTTGCCGTAACGGTGGCTGGTCTGCAGGCCGACCATGCCGACCATCAGTTTGTGGTCGTCGGGGATCGCGCCCCATGCCATCAGGGTCGGGATCACCGGTACGCCGGTCAGTTCCGCGAACTGCACCAGCAGGTCGGACGCATCGGCGTTGATGACGCCACCGCCGGCGGTGATCAACGGGCATTCCGCGTCGTTCAACATCGTCAACGCTTTTTCGATCTGGGCGAGGGTGGCTTTCGGCTTGTAGGCTTCCAGCGGCTGGTAGGTGTCCGGGTCGAATTCGATTTCAGCCATCTGCACGTCGAACGGCAGGTCCACCAGCACCGGGCCGGGACGGCCGGAACGCATGATGTGGAAGGCCTGCTGGAACACCATCGGCACCAGCGCCGGTTCGCGCACGGTGACGGCCCATTTGGTCACCGGCTTGGCGATCGACTCGATATCGACCGCCTGGAAATCCTCCTTGTC